>Ga0366778_1003_pt1 | contig 50714 bp, 52 predicted proteins | sample BONcelHN113001E9_FD_207058 | JGI IMG/M metagenome (GOLD analysis project Ga0366778, IMG submission 207058) | Enriched cells from coal bed in the Powder River Basin, Montana, United States - BONCAT cells N11 rep2 HSBNCT.N11.300.1.E9 ...
TGAGCTTTTCCTGATATTTTGACAGCTTGAAGAAATATGCGGATTCCTTGGCCTTTTCCACCGGCCTGCCGCAGTCCGGGCACTTGCCGTCCACGGTCTGAGTCTCTGTCCAAAACGCCTCACAAGGGGTGCAATACCAGCCTTCATATTCTCCCTTGTAGATGTCACCCTTTTCGTACATCTTCATGAATATATTCTGAACCCTCTTTACATGGCGAGGTTCTGTCGTTCGAATAAAATCGTCATAAGAGATCTCCATGGTCTTCCAGAGCTCTTTGATTCCCTCTACAATTTCGTCTACGTGCTGCTGCGGCGGCATACCCTTTTCATCAGCCACCTTTTGGATTTTCTGTCCATGCTCGTCGGTACCGGTCAAAAACATCACATCATAGCCTGTCAGTCTCTTGAAGCGTGCCATGGCATCCGCCATTACGGTACAGTAGGTGTGTCCAATATGAAGGTTCGAGCTTGGATAATAGATTGGTGTTGAAATGTAATAGGTATTCTTTGTCATAGTAATTTCTCCCTTTCGTGCTACGGACGAATGAGTCCGGCAGCTAATTTATCGTATAGTATAACATAATCGTCCAATTAATGAAATAGCTTCTCCCTTTTTGCAGCCAGTATTCCGGTTACGGCCATTCCTAGTGTAATGCAGAGGAAAAGCCCCAGCACCAGACTCCACGTCCCGGCAGAATCAAAAATCACCCCGCACAAGGTTGGGCCGATTGCTGCCAGCAGATAGCCGACTGATTGCGCCATTCCCGACAACTTAATTGCTTCTTCCGCATCCCTGCTTTTCAGGCTAAGCATGACCAAGGCCCAACTAAAGCTTGCAGCTCCGCCGCTTGATAATAATAGCAGCGCGATCACAACCGCCGGGGTTGAATGAAGAAGGATCAACATGATAAGCCCCATAAAATATGAGAGGCAAGCTCCCGCAACGATGATCTGCTGATTTTTCACTCTTGATGCCAGAATCGGAATGAGAAAGGATGCGGGGATGCCGATCAATTGGAACCATAGCGCCATATATCCTGCCATCTCGGGGGTCATCCCATAGCCCTGCAGAATCGAAGGAATCCAGGCAGTCAGGGAGTAAAAATTGAGGGACTGAAGCCCGAAAAATAATGTAATGAACCAGGCCAAAGGTGATTTCCAGATGCTCTTTCTTTTGTCGGAGCTTTTGTCGGGATGGCCATCATGTACGAAGTCAGCATCCGCCGGAGCGGACGTCTTGTTTTTTAGATGTATTGCAGTGGCTTGTGCATGGGAGCCCAGTTTTCGCTGAGGCAGCCATGCAAAGATAGCGAGCATGGCAATTCCAGCCCAAACCAAAGAAGCGAATTTCCAGCCCACTCCTGCGATTGCCATCGGATAGCTGACGCCTGCGCCAACGGAAGCAAATATGGCCATAGAAGTAATATAAATACCGGTTACGAGACCAATTTTATCCGGAAATTTTAACTTAACGATACTCGGAATCAGAACGTTGGCTACGGAAATCCCAACACCGATCAGGGCGGTACCAATGAGCAGGCCAATGATCCCCGTATAAGAGCGCAACGCTCCTCCAGCAACGATGGCAATCAATCCGGCTAGCATGGTTTTTCCGATGCCGAGCCGGTCACTGACCTTCGATATAAACGGGGAACAGACTGCAAAGGCGATCAAAGGAAGTGTTGTAATAAATCCCACAAAACCATTTGAAACCCCCAGATCATCATGGATCAAGCCTGCCAGGGAGCCGATGGAGGTGATCGGAGCACGGAGAGAAAAGCTGATCCCTATGATTGCAACCAGCAGGAGTTTCCTGCTCACCTGACCACGAGGTGCGCTATTTAAATTTGTTGTATTCTGATCAGGACTACTCCCGTTATTCATTGGTGTTTCTAAATTTGACATTGTTCTCTCCCGTCTGTTTTATCTGCCGTTTTCTGATCCTATGCTACGCTTCCCTACAATAAAAAAGAAGTATGATATTCCGGTCTTTCTGAAGCCTCGGATTCCCGGTTGATTCAGCAAGCACTAATTAATATACCATACTTCTCCAGTTTTTAATAGCAGCTGAAAGCTGCATCGCCCAAATCTTCCTTTTCCTTTTAGTTGAATACTACTTGAATGTCACCCATATCCGTTGCGATTTTCAAAGTGTTCTTTGCCGATCCATTATTAATTGCCATACTCCCGGATACCTTGTCTCCTTCTATGGAGACCGATCCCATATCAGCGTTGAACTCATAATTAAATTGATCCCTTGAGGCGCCCGGATTAATTGTAACTTTTCCCATATCACATGAGACATCCGTCAGTCCCAGAAGCGTGCCCTGCAGATCCACGTCTCCGCTGTCCGTTTCTGCCTTCAGCCCCTCTGATTTCAAATTCTTCCCGGTTAGCTTGCCCATATCTAAATACAGTTCCCCAAATTCAAAGGTAACATTAGTAAGGGAAACGTCTCCGGAACTGGAGTCTACCTTTAAGGTTTTCGCAACGGAATCAATCAGGGAGGTTTTCCCAAAATCATTCTTAATGACCAGCTCATTTGCAGCAGTCAGCTTCTCCATGGTGCAGTCCCCGCTGTCCATAGTAACAGTAATATGATTTGCAGTGATATCTGACAATTCCAGTTTTCCAAAATCCAGATCAAACTCCGCCTTTTCTGCGGTCAGATTCTCGAAGTCCAAATCAGAAGCATCGCATCGAATCACAACATCCTTCAGCTTTGTGTTTTCAGGATAGTAGATTTTGATTGTCGGCTGATTGCCATTGAAGATCAGTCCCGGTAAATCGATATTGATATTGATCCCTTTGTGTGTTCTGTCCTTAACCACCAGTGTATCATTTTCAACCTTGACGTCCGGCTTCCCCTCTTTGCTGGGGTACGAACCCTGAACTGCGAAATTGTCACCGGGAACAAGTTCCACATCGTAGTAGTCCAAATCCACGCTGATGCTGCTAAAGCTGTCAATGTCTTGAGAAAAGCTTACCAGATTACCAGCCGTTTCTCCTGCTTCCCTGCCGCCCAAATGAATTCCGTCCCGATCCAGATAGATGGGCTGATTCCCCCCTGCTATAAAGCCGATTCCCGTAAGAAGAAGTCCGACTGTTACCATCGCCGCTGCTACAATTGCTATTCCTTTTACCGATTTATTCATTCCTATCATCCCCTTTTGATTTTTTATTGAGCTGTTTGTTCATTCCCTTTGCGATGCTGCCAAAGATTCCCCTTGCAGCCAGCACGACTAAAATTCCGAGTAAAAGAGATATCCCCAAGACCAACAGTCCTACACCGATGGAAAAGATGGCTACCGGAACACTAGTGGCAATGACTGCAATCCCCGAAAAAATCACCACCACTCCACCGATGAAAAAGGCTGCAACACTTACCACCAAAGCAATGACCACACCGATGAGCGCAGCCAAGAGGCCGATGGCCAAACCTGCGGCACCGATCGCCAAAGGCAAGGCGATGGGTGCTGCGAAAATCGCCAGGATGACCAGCCATACTGCTGAAATCCCCTTTTTCATCGACGGCTTCGTCTCGCCTTCCAATCTTTTTACCGCTGAGTCCGCTTTGATTCTGGCAGCGATCTGCACGGGAGATCCTAATTCTTCCATTACCTTCTGCTCGTTTTCCGCACCTGCATCATCAAAATATTCATTATAGTAATCCAATGCTGCGTCTCTTTCCTCCTTGGAGACCTTTGTAAGCCCCTGCTCCAGCCTCTTAAAAAATTCCGACCTATTCATTGTCATCCCCTCCACATAATAGCTTATCAACCTGTGATTTATACCGAATCCAATCCCGTTGATACCCTTCAAATTTCTTTTTCCCATCCTCGGTGATGGCGTAATACCTTCTGTTTCTCCCCTGAAAGGGTTGATCGTAGGTTGTTAGATATCCATCCTTCTGCAGCCGTCTGAGAACCGGATACAGGGTTGATTCCGAAATATCCGTTACATCTCTCATGGTCTGGGTCAGAACGTAGCCATACGTGTCACCACTTGATAACACTGCCAGCACGCATGCATCCAACAATGTCGATCCCACCTGAAACCCCATTCTTCTACCTCCTTTTAACATTCTGCCCGGCTCGAAAGAGCCGCCCGGCAGAATTTAGGCTGGAAAATCACGAAAACGAAGTTCGTAGATTTTCATCGTCAAACATTCTGCCAATACTAGAATAGTTGTAATATTATTTTTATATCAATACTATACGTCGTATAGTATTGTTTGTCAACTATCATTTTCATTTTTTATTATTTTGATGTCAATTAGGGCTTACTGAACAATTGAGAAGGCTTATTATCAACGATTTGTTTCGTAGACCCCTTAAAAAAAAGACCAGCTAAGCCGGTCCAATCAATTCCTGTATTTAGATCTTCCTGTATTGAAGATAGCGTTCCCTGATCAGCATCACCGCTTCCCTGATGGAAAGGCCCTCAACATCAATGACGAGATCTGCATATTTTTCATAAAGCGGAGTCCGCTCGTCGTAAAGATCCTTCAGCGTCTGTCCATCCTTCATGGAAATACCCCGTTCCGCCAGATCGTCCAGCCGAGGTTGAAGCGCGTCAAGGGGCAGCCGGAGATACAAAATCATTCCAATCTCTCCCAGATGAGCCATGGCCTCTTTTCCGTATACCACACTTCCTCCTGTGGCGATAACTGATCTGTCAGTCTCGATGGTTGCGTTGACCACATTTTCGATCTGATTGAAGCCTTCCGGCCCTTTTTCTTCGATAATTTCACTCAGCAGACGATTTTCCCTCTCCTGTATGAGCAAATCCGCATCGATAAAATGATATCCCATCACCTTTGCGAGTACGACACCAACGGTGCTTTTGCCACAGCCCGGCATCCCGATTAAAACAATATTATCCATCCTATTCCTTTATTTCTCTAAAACCTTGTCAAGGAAGATCTCAACGATCTCACTGTCAAATTGTGTCCCGGAATGCGCGTGCAGCTCCTTCTCCGCATCCTTTTTCCCTATGGGTTTCTTGTGCAAATCTCCATGCAGCATCACATCATAAGCCTCCGCAATTGCCAGAATCCGAGCCTGTGGCGGAATGTCGTCCAGCTTTAGGTTTCTTGGATATCCTTTTCCGTCTACACGTTCATGATGAGATAACACGGACTCCGCAATATGCACATATTCATCTGCCGATCTCAAGATCTGATAACCGATCTCCGGGTGCCGCTTGATTTCCAGCCATTCCGTCTCATTGAGTTTTTCCGGTTTGCTGAGTATTCCCTCCTGCACGCCGATTTTTCCGATATCATGCATCCGCCCAAGCAATTCGAGTTCCAACTGCTCACCTGCCGTCAATCCCATGGCCACACCAATCTCTCTGCATAGCCTTCCAACTCTTTTGGAATGGTCCTGTTCCATTGGGTTCTTTTGATATAGTTTCCGCATGGCAAGCCGGATTGTTTCATTTTTCATATCGGTGCTTTCAATGAGCTTTCTATGATACATGTTATCTTCCGCTTGTATAAAAAGTACTTCGAAATCATCCTCCACCCTTTCCTTTGTCGCCCACCCGAAGGAAACAGAAAGGACGGCATTGTCGGATTTTTCATTGCGAATCTCTGCTTTGATCTGATTGACCAATCTCTCCGCTTCCGCAGAATCCATCTTTGGAAGTAATAGGACGAATTCATCTCCGCCGATTCTTGCGGCCATATCCTCCGCTCTCAATTCTTTATTTAAAATGGCAGTAAATTTTCTCAGCAAAGTATCTCCGGCAAAGTGGCCGAATGCATCGTTTGTCATCTTCAGCCCGTTTATATCCGCTATGACCAGGGTCATCGGAAGGTTGCGCTGAAAGTTCATTTTCTGCAATTCTTCCACATAGAATCTTCTGTTATAAAGTCCGGTAAGTTGGTCGTGGTAGCTGAGGAACAGCACTTCTCTCTCCGCCTTTTTTCTTTCCTCTATGTTTCGGCTCACACCTACAATTTCAATCTCTCCGGCATCATTAAAACGATATTTTGAAGAAACTTCTACCCAGATTACATCCCCGTTTTTACACTTTTGCCGTATTTCGAGCCGGTAGGATTTTTGGTCATCGGGTTTCAGTAGAAATTCCCGAAGATCACGTTCAATCGCTTCTCTTATAATCATCACAGATTCCGCCGTAAACGAAGCCTCAATGCCCAAAAGGATGGCCTCTTCCGGGGTATACCCTGTCAGATAATAAATGGAAGGACTGATGTAAGAGAAGTTTCGTTGCTTCAAATCCAGAATCCAGATCACGTCCGAGGTGAATTCTGTGAGCAGCCGGTATTTTTCCTCGCTGCTCTTTAATGCGGATTCTATTCTTTTTCGTTCTGTAATATCGATCTGAGTGGAAAGAATACAGGTGCAGTCCTGATATTGTATGGTGATCCCACTTCCGATGGCCCAGAACTCATTTCCTGATGTCGTCTTTAAATGCATTTCAAAATCATTGACGTGATTATTATTATCAAGGGCTCTGATCCAAAGAACACGCTTTCTCTCGTCGACCCAAAGATCCAGAGTGCTTCTCGTACCAATCACGCTCTGATCCAATTCAAAAAGCTCAAGACACTTGGTATTGGCATACCGAAGGACTCCCTCAAGACTGACAATAGCGACAGAAAACGGCAGGCTTTCAATGATACGCTGAAATTGCAGGTCGTTTTCCAGCTTCAATACATCGGCGATTTCGTGAAGACGCCTGTCCCAAATATCTTTTTCTTCCGTGATACTTTTATATTTGAATTCTGTCTCTTCAAAAATCTCGGTTAAGCTTTTCAGCTCATCCGACTGTTCATTTTCTTTCGATGTGTCAAGAATGTAAATGATAAAATAGTATTTCTCAGGAGAAAAGATTTTTATGCGATACCACCTCTCCAGATAATCGAAGTACTGTTCCGCTTCTTTTACGCCTCCATTGACTGCAATGTCGCCCAACATTTGAATCCACTCGCGTCTTATTTCGAGCAGCCGAGGGAAGCATTCGGAAAAACGATGGCCGATCAACGCCCTTTCCTCCAGTCCAACAAAGCCTGCAAAGGAGGAATTTACGTCAATATATTCATAGTCATATGGCGCACCGTTTTCGTCACAGATTATTTTGTGGCAGGCATAACCGATGGGAGCTTCCTTCATTGCAGATTTGTAAAAATCTCTTTTCATCCTATTGCCTTTCCTCTAATTGTATCCCGCTTGCAGATTTTGATCCCATACTTCTTTTTTTCGTTCTTTTTCCTATTTGAGACCTATTATACCACGTCCATCCCTTATTTCAATTGGTAATCAACGCCCAATATGGAAATCCGCATTCATAATACAATGAAAAAGCAGCCGGGATTCTTTCAAATCGTCAACTGCTCTCCTTCTTACATTAAAATACGATCGGCGCGGTCTTATTTGATCGGGTGTCGTAGTATTGTTCTCATCTTCGACGGTTCCGTTTTCCTAGGATCTCCAAGATAAATCTCATGGTGCCGTCTCACCGCTCCGTCGGGCCTAGTATCTCCGATGGCATTCTGGTAGCTGCTCTTTTCTATAAAGGAATCCATCACCGCAATGGACTTCGGTTCCTCGTCGTAGGGCCCAAGATGCATGATCTGTACGCACAGCCCTTCTTCAAGGGTTTCCAGTCTAGCCTTCGTCGGATCCAGCTCTGGCTTCTTCCTTACAACCTCCCGGCAAGCGCGCTCAAAGACTTCCCGTGTAACGAATTCCGGCTGACGGATCATGGAGGTCCAGAAATACTTTTCCTTTTGCGAAAAGTCGGATTCGGCTGCGGCTCCGTTCTCCAGCCACCAGAGTCCTTCCAGCGGCGGAACGACATAGTCGGAATATCCGTCGGGCTTTTCAATGTTTTTATAACCCATCTTAATGGTGTAGGACAAGGCATAGAGCAGTTCTACCGCCTGTTGGTACTCGCCGCCCTCCGTGTTTGGATTGCCTTTTCCGTCAACCATAATGAAGTTCATGGAAGGAACCCTGATCACAGACGGTTTCGCCCAGGGCGAATATAACGCTTTGTCCTCTTTTTTATAATCCAGTTTCTTTGCTTCCATATTTAGCTCTCCTCATAAGGGATGACGATCTCCGTGATATAATTGTCCTCGTTTCCTTTAAATATCATCCCCGGGCCTTTCACATAAATCTCTCTGGATGGTGTAGCAAAGCTCAGATGATGCTCATTGGCATAGTCCATAAGCGCTTTGTATGCCAGGTTCAGCTTTTCATAACTGCCCGTGTGAGTGGTGCAGATCGCTTTGATTGCCGGCAGCTGTTTCGCTGTGACATCCGGATGGCTGATCATCTTTTTCGTTGGAAGACAGAGCTCCAGATCCGCTCCCTCCTCCATATACTCTGCATCATGATAGCACTGGATTGGTGGGCCTGCCACATCACCCTTTACCGCTTTGTACAGGACACCGATGTATTTGCCGACATCGGAATATTTCCCTTTATAACGAATGGCTGCCACGATAACAGGTGCAATTTCTTTTTCTTCAATCTGATAATTCATACTGATCTCCTCCCTATCTGTAGGTTTGATATAGAGGTTCATTTTTTTGATCAGTTCTTTTTCCTTGAAGATCCTGCCTTCGATCATTTTTTTCTTTTCTTCCAAATAGCAGGGCAAATCGGAAGGATCACTGCAGTTTGCCAGCACGTCCTTGATCTCAGAAATGGAAAATTCCAGGGAGCGCAGTAATACGATCAGCCGCGCCTTCTGAAAATCTTCCTCATTGTAATATCGGTAAGCCGTCTCTTTATCCCTGAATGAAGGCGTCAGAAGCCGCTCTTCATCATAATAGCGCAGCGCTTTGACCGATAGGCTTGTAATCTTTGAAAAGTCACTGATTTTATACATTTTTTCACCTCTTGGACTCAGTATAAACTATCCCCTGCACGGGAAAGTCAAGTACCCGAATGAATTATTTTTCTAGTACTCTGACTTTTTAAGGTTACAGCGTACTAGTACGCTTTTTCCTGATCAAATTTTTCTGACCATGCTTCCTCCAGCCGTTTGAGTCTGTCCCGAAAGCCCATTGTGCTCTCGCCCTCTTTCTCTTCCACTTCTTCTAAAAATTCCAGAACAAATACATCGGATCCAAATTCATCAAAATCCTTCCGCATCTTAGGATGCAGGCAACCCTTCATCCTCTGGTTAAAATTGAAACGGTTTTGGAAGGATTGAAGATCCACCTCTGCCTTGAGCATATATCTGCCATTGGCCGTATTGGTGACCTTGTAGACGCCCCCTGTCGTTTTTCTCTGTTTATATTCACTTACAATTTCTCTTTTTCTAGCCTTATCCATAGACATTTTGTTTTATCATTCCTTTCGTTCTATGCAAGTACTCTTCCTCGTCTTTGTTTAATAGCCTAACTCCTTGAGAAGGCGCGATAGCACGCTGAAGCGTTCCCCCAGTAGCTCGCTGTCGTCCGCCAGTGCCTGCCGCACCGTCTTAATGTCTTCATCAATCATGTCATTCTCCGTACAGACCTTCACCGTCATGGCGTCTCCCTGAAGTCCGACCCTGTTGATCACCGGGTTCTCCGGATCATAAAGCTTTTCGTATCGATAGGCCTCCCTGAAATATTTCTCCGCCTCGCATAGGAAAATTGCAAGATCCAGCACGCGGTGAAGGGGCATTTCCTCAGACTGCCTTGACCATTTTTCCCCCGTATATCTCCAAATCTTGGCGGAAATATCCAGCTTTCCTCTGTCATTCCACTGCGCAAGCCCCAGAGAGAGGCCCTGGACATCTGTTTTGTATGCATACCGACCGTCAATATTTCCGTAGCCTTCCGCCACGACAACCGGTTTGTGTTTTAATGTTGTTGGTATTTTCATCATAATCATTCCCTCCAATAGTTTGAGCCGTTGGGTAGCCTTTTCAGCAGGCCGCTGTCGATGAGCTCTCTTCTTAATATAAAATAATCTTCAAAGGTATGCCATTCATCGATAGTGACATTCACCTGAGCCTCCGTATAGTCTTTCCCCGTCTCAAATTTAGAAGCTAGGTATTTTAATACAGCAAGCTTATGAACTCTTTTCGCGGGGAGCTGTTTGATCCGTTCCCCCTCTAGAAATCTTAGCACAATTTCACTCACGGTGTCACAACTTTTTGCCTGATCCGCTGTGTTGCACATTGATATCACCCCCTCTTGATGTTTCATTCTTGCGAACCAAATCTACTTGTTTCGGTTTTACTAATTTAGTAATTTACTAAATATTATATTATTATAGAATTGCTTCTCTTGTTTGTCAACTATAAATACTATTTTCGATTAAAGCAAAAGCAGCATGGCTTGCGCCATGCTGCAGTTTTCCTCATTTGATGTGATTTATTCTTTTATTGGTTTTTTTATAATTGAAATCAATACGATCCCCACTGCTGCTGCGATTGATGCAATAATAAACGCTGGGAACATAAGACTGATGTCATTTACAGCAAGGTTCTTGAAATACCCGGCAATATAAGATGCAACGATCGCTCCTAGGCCAAAACCCACTAGAACCATTCCATAATTTGTGGCCATATACTTCGATCCAAACAAGTCGGCAGTGAAAGCCGCAAAGTTGCTCAAAAATCCCCCATAGAGGAATCCGATCAACCCAATCAATACGTAGATCGAATACCCTACAGCAAGGTTTACAAACAATGCAAGGATCGCAGTTCCACCAAGCAGAATCATAATGGTCTTTTTTCTGCCCAGTTTATCTGAAACCCAACCCCAGAACAAACGTCCAAAGGAGTTGAATAAGGATATGGTGAGAACTCCAATTGTTGCAGTTTCAGCCATTCCCTTTGCAATCGCAATGGGTTTTGCAAACCCAATCATCATGAGGCCGCCCATACAGGCAAGCATCATCGTTACAGTTAATATATAAAATTGAGGCATCCGAAGCACTTGCCCCGGAGAATAATCCAAATTTGCGTTTCCCGATGAAGCAGATGGCGGTATGTAGCCTTTCGGGATATAGTCCTTCGGTGGATTCTTGACAAACAAACCACCAATTGTACATATCACTAGGAAGATGATGCTCAGCACGCGAAAGGTCTTCAGTTCTCCTATCCCTACACCACCGAAATTCTGAATTAGCACCTCGATAATTGGTGTAAACAAAACGCCGCCAAATCCAAGGGCCGCAACAATAATACCTGTAATGAAGCCTCGTTTATCCGGATACCATTTTTGGGCACATGAAATGGTTGTAGAATAAGTGAAGCCCATTCCAATACCACCCATTACTCCATACGTAATCCACAGGAGCCACGGCATAGACGGTGTAACAAAGGATGCAAGGAAAAATCCTGCTGTTAATATCAATCCACCCAGGATGACGATTACACCTGGTTCAAATCGGCTCTGCATTTTTCCACCTAATGTGGATCCGATGGCCAGTGTCGCTAACAGAAGAGAAAATGAGAGTCCTGCTGCCGCATTATCCCCCGCGAAAATACTATCCGCAATCCCGTTCTGAAAGATGCTCCAAACGTAAGCCGTACCTAAACATAGTTGTATTGCAATTGCAGCAATAACGGGTATAACTCGATTCCCTGTCTTCTTCATAATTCTCTCCCCAGCATCAACGATTTTAGCTCATACTAATTTTGCTATATAGTCGCAAATCTTATCATACTACGATCGCATTTGCAACAGGAATATGATGTTACTGATTTGAAACTCTGCTACCGATTGCTACCAAGGGGTTCTATGAACGCGGAATTGCTTTGTTAAAATGCCTGTGCCAGATCCTCAATCAGATCATCGATGTGCTCCGTTCCAATGGATAGTCGAATTGTGTTCGGTTTGATCCCAGCGTCGAGAAGTTTACTTTCACTGAGCTGGGAATGTGTGGTGCTTGCAGGATGGATCACCAGAGACTTCACATCAGCGACATTTGCAAGGAGTGAGAAAATCTGAAGCCTGTCAATGAATGCTTTTGCTTCCTCCGCTCCACCTTTGATTTCAAAGGTAAAGATGGATCCTCCGCCGTTTGGAAAATACTTGTCATATACGGCTTTGTCACTTCGCGTTGACTGGGAAGGATGGTTTACGCATTCCACCTTTTCATGATTCTTTAAAAAGTCGATCACCTTCAATGTATTTGAAATATGCCTTTCCACTCTGAGAGACAAGGTTTCCAGTCCCTGAAGGAACAAGAAGGAATTGAACGGGCTGAGGGCCGCACCGGTATCTCTGAGCAGCGTGACTCTCGCTTTAATGATGTAGGCTAATGCGCCGACTGCTTCCGTAAATTTTACGCCGTGATAGCTTGGATCCGGCTCTGTCAGATACGGGAACTTCCCCGATGCCGCCCAGTCGAACTTTCCTGAATCAATGATTACGCCACCGATAGAGGTTCCATGACCGCCGATGAATTTTGTCGCGGAATGAACGACGATATCTGCGCCGTATTCGATTGGTCTCAGCAGATAAGGGGTGGCGAAGGTGTTGTCCACGATAAGCGGGATCCCGGCTTTATGTGCAACCGCTGCGATCTCCTCGATATCAATGACGTTTGAATTCGGATTACCCAGACTTTCGATAAAGATCAGCTTTGTATTATCCTGAATTGCATTTTCAAAGCCGTCCTTTTCTTCCGGATCCACAAATGTAGTCTTAATGCCGAAATCCCCAAGGGTATTGGCCAGCAGATTATAGGTCCCGCCGTAAATTGTCTTTGCGGATACGACATGATCTCCTGCATGTGCAATATTCTGGATTGCATAGGTGATGGCCGCCGCACCGGAGGATACTGCCAGTGCTCCGATCCCACCTTCCAAGGCGGTGATACGCTGTTCAAATACGTCGGAGGTAGGATTCATAATTCTTGTATAGATATTTCCACCTTCGGAAAGACCAAATCTTCCGGCTGCCTGAGCGGAGTTTTCAAATACATAGGAGGTGGTTTGATAGATAGGTACAGCTCTGGCACCTGTTGCCGGATCAGGATTTTCCTGACCTGCGTGCAGCTGTAACGTTTCAAATCTAAGCTTTTTGTTTTGCTTTTCTGACATAGTGATTCACTCCTTTATTTCTTATTTCGGGCGTACGGCTTTTCCGGCAACCCTTTATATACTATTCCTATCAATTTAATATGAATAAAATTATTATTAATATACATTCTATGATTGCAATTGTCAATCCTATTTTTATTATTCCCAAAAATAATCTTGTGTTCAAAAAAACATTCCGGGCGGTTCACGCCCCGGAATGCTTATTTCTCAAAATCCATATCGAATCAGTTATACAAAACCGGATCAAATAATGTAAATCGGTTCCGTTTTTTCCTGATAACGAGTTACCAGATCCGCCAAAGTGATATTGTCAACTACGTTCTCCACCGCCTCCTGGATTTTTTGCCATATTTCCACCGTAACACAACGAGAAGCTCTGTCGCATTCGTCTTCCACACAGCTGACAGGAGCCAAACTGCCCTCCATCAACCGCAGGATCATGCCTACGGTGTATTCGGCAGGCGCCTTTGAAAGCATGTAACCGCCCTGTGCCCCTCGCACACTGCGAACATACCCCGCCCGATTGAGCTGGGTAATGATTTGCTCAAGATATTTTTCCGAGATATCCTGTCTCGCCGCAATGCTTTTGATTGATATATATTCACCTGTATAATTTACCGCTAGATCCAGCATAAGACGCAGTGCATAGCGTCCCTTTGTAGAAATTTTCATTTTATCACCGCCATCAAATAGATTAATAATTTTATTATACCCATATGATACAATAGGAAAACTAGGAAAACAATAATTATTATTTCATACCCTGCGATCCGGTTGATGAATGCTCAGAAATCGTTCCTGACGTATCCACCTGCGTTGCATCCTTCATCGCTTCGTAAATCTCCGGCTTTAGAATATCCTTTAATTCCTCAGCATCAAAGTCAAAGAACTGGATCCCTCCCGCATAAGGGGCGATATCATAGAGAGAGAAAAATACAACCAATTGATTTCCATTGATATAAAACGGGTATTCATTCTTATAATTTTTTACCGATTCTTCCGCGCTTTCAAAATAGAGCTCCGGATTTTTCGTGATCGTATTCAGAATTTGATCTGTGACCAGCGCCGCAGAGGCATTTCCCTCACGGAACAATCCTATAAAATCGTATCTCTCACCTAATAAGATGTTGAAGGTATACGGTTCGATCCAATAGAGCCCGTGGGCTCCTCCCGTATAGTTGTCAACCATCATCCAAAGGGAAACCAGATCCCCATTTTTCGAATGAAGATAGTTGGAATGCAGGCCTGCCTTCATCTGGGATTGATCCGCTTCTATGTTAGATGCGGCCGCCTCAACTTCTGCCCTTCCTGCTGCAATCCTTTCTGAAATCTCCTTGTTGATGTCCGCAGCAGAGTCAAACCCTGACAAGATTGGCACGTTGAGGTCGATCTCAAGAACATCCGTACTCACTTTCGTGACTTGGTCCTTAATTGCAAAGCTGCTACTGACAGGGGTCTCACTCCCCCCGCAGCCTGTGAGAGGTAACAGAAGCAGCAGGATCGCCAAAAATTTAAGTAACACAAATTGCGGTTTCTGAAATTGCTGTAATAATTTTTTCATAGTAGATACCCCCTTTTTTTATGGTATAATCGTTTAAGCACAGCAGTCAAAATCTTAGACTCTAATTTTTTTGATTTTGTTGCATAAACTCACATTAATTTCTTTCAAACGGAAGGGGACGCCATGTCGACCAGAGGAAATGTATTAAAAGCGTTGGAACAAAATAAAGGCACTACGGTCTCCGGCGAGGAGTTGGCAAACCGGCTGCAGATATCCAGAGCCGCTATTTGGAAAGCGATCCAGGAGCTCCGCAGGGATGGCTATCGAATTGATGCCATAACAAACAAGGGCTACTGTCTCGCACAAAACAGCGACGTACTTTCCGTGGAAGGAATTCTTCCCTATGTAAAAGCGAATTTTATGGCGGATCGGATTCATATATTCCGGTCATTGGAGTCCACTAACCTGACTGCAAAGAAGATGGCGCTCGACGGAGCACCTCCGGGAACCGTCGTCATTGCCGAGGAGCAGACGAAAGGCAGAGGCCGAATGGGCCGAAGCTTTCACTCCCCTCCCACCGGCGGAATATATATCAGCTTCCTTCTGCAGCCGCGCTTTGATGCGGCAAAATCCGTATTGATCACCACGGCCGCTTCCGCCGCTGTCTGTAAGGCAATTGAAAACGTCACAGGAATCTCCTGCCGGATCAAATGGGTCAATGATATCTATCTGGGGGAGAAAAAGATTTGCGGAATCTTAACGGAGGCCGTTACCGATTTTGAAAGCGGCCACATTGACTATATCGTGCTTGGAATCGGAATCAACTACAGTACCGAACGGGCTGCATTCCCAAAGGAGCTTTCCGGTATTGTCGGCTCACTCTTTGATAGCCCCCAGCCCGCCGAGAGTGCGATTTCCCGTAACCGGCTGATTGCTGAGGTGATCGATCAGGTTCTGGAAATCAATGAAAAACTGGAATCCAGGGAGTTCCTTGCCGACTATAAAAAACGCTCCTTCGTCTTGGGGAAAGAAATTCTAATCATTCCAACGGCAAGGTCTGGTCACGAACGGAATCTGACAGAGGGAACACCTGCCACCGCTGTGGATATTGACGGAAACGGAGGCCTTGTCGTTCAATACCGGGACGGTTCTATCGAAACGCTGAATTCAGGAGAAATCAGCATCCGAACGGTAAGCGGCGAGTGAGCCTGAGGACGTACGCGATCGAGCCTGAGGACGTACGCGATCGAGCCTTGAGGACACCGGCAACAAAGCATTACGCGAAATTAACAAGCAAAAGCAAGGATGCACAGGAAATTTCGCGGAAGGCGAGGCGCGGCGGACGAAGGTGACGGATGCGTACACAGACGTACGCGATCGAGCCTTGAGGACACCGGCAACAAAGCATTACGCGAAATTAACAAGCAAAAGCAAGGATGCGCAGGAAATTTCGCGGAAGGCGAGGCGCGGCGGACGAAGGTGACGGACGCGTACACAGACGTACGCGAGCGAGCCCGAGGACGCCGGCAACAAAGCATTACGCGAAATTAACAAGCATAGGAGGAAACATGTATCGACTGATCGTAAGTGACCTGGATGGAACCTTATTGAGAGATGATCACACGCTTTCGGAATATACGAAGGCGGTCATTCATAAAGTATCTGACCAAGGAATCGACTTTATGCTGGCGACAGGAAGAATCTTCGGAGGTGCCAGACAATTTGCAAAAGAATTGAAATTAAATACTCCCATTTTGGCGTGTAACGGCGCACTCATAAAAGAGGCGGCAGGAAAACTCCTCTACGGAAAACCCATTCAGGAAGAAGCCTTGATCGAGATCTTCCGCCTGCTAACGGACAGAAATTACTACTTCCATAGCTATGGAGAAGAAAGCTTCTATACAAAAAAATTCGGCAACAGCCTAACCGCCTTCTATGCCTTCAACGACGACCTGCCGGAGGAGGATCGTTTCCCCATGGTGGAAATCGACCCAATGGACCTGATTGGAAAGGATCCCATCTACAAGGTATTAACCCGCTGCGAAGGAGAGGAAGAAAGAAACGCACTGTTCAGCAGCCTGTCTGAAATTGCGGGCGCTTCCGTCACCATATCCTGGTATAATACCTTTGACATCTGTGCGGACGAGGTAAGCAAGGCTTCCGCCATCGAGCGGTACGCAAAGAAAAAAGGGATACACCCCTCCGAGATTATTTGTTTCGGCGATAACTTCAATGATATGGATATGCTTCAATATGCCGGCCTCGGCATAGCGGTGGAGAACGGTGTAAAGGAACTAAAAGAGGCGGCCGACTATGTGACCGCGAATAATAACGAAGACGGGGTAGCAAAGGCAATCGAACGGTTTGTATTAAACCCTCGAATTGGATAGAAAAAAGTTCGGAAGATCAAGGAACTTAAAAATAAAAAAATTGAACCGATATCAACCCATTCGTTGATATCGGTTTATTAATTCTATCTTTATTTACGGGTAGTTGGCTTGTAAAACAATCCAACTACTGCCGCCGCCGCTAGGCACAGAGCCGAGGCATAGAAAGCCTGAGCGTAAGAACCTGTGGTATCTTTAATGATACCACCAAGCATGGGGCCGAAAATTCCACCGACTCCCCAAGCGGAAAATAGAATTCCATAATTCAATCCTAGATTTTTTGTTCCATAGTTATCACCGCAGGCAGAGGGATAGATGGAAAGCATTGCTCCGTAACAGCAGTAAACAATCAATGTTCCAAGCAGTACCGGCAGAAATGTCTGGAATTGTACAAACATGATAAAAATAGCCGCAGTCAGAAAATAGAGAAGAGATAAGGTTTTTCCTCTGCCCAGCCTATCCGAAATGAAACCACCCGCAGGACGTCCTAAGGCATTGGCTATCGCCGCAAGAGCTACGAGAATAAAGCCTGCATCATAACCAAGCTGTATCCCTGCTATGCTTTTCAGATGGCCTATAATCATCAGACCTCCTGTAGAGCCGGCAAAAAACATAAACCATAGCTGATAAAATTCCTTGGTTTTCAGCATTTGTGAAACTCCGATGTCCCTGACAGCAGCCGAATTTGTAACATGTACAACTGGGGTTTTTGGGTTTGCCAGAAACTGTGAAAATGAGATTGTCATGATCAGAAAGATAACCCCCATGATTCTGAATGAATTAAACATTCCGTATTCACTCAACAGAAATTTTGATAAAGGTGAAACATAAAGACTAGCCATCCCAAATCCTCCGATGACAATTCCCGTGATGAGCCCCTTTTTTTCAGGAGGGAACCATTTAATTGCGGCGGGGGTCGTAGATGCGTAGCCCAAACCGATACCTGATCCTGCCATGATTCCAAAGCAAAAAACCAAGCCCCACGGAGTTGTAAAAGATCCGGCAAGAAAACATCCTGCACCAATCAGCAACCCTCCGATGGATGCAATCTTTCTCGGACCAAGCTTATCCTGCAGCTTTCCAGCAGGGATCATCATAACCGCAAACATGATAATTGCTACCGTGTAAGGAAGAGAAGCCTCTCCAGCCGACCAATTGTGAGCCGATTGAAGTTCGGAGCTGAAAATGCTCCATGCATAGAGAACACCAAAGGCCAAATTGATACCCGTTCCAGCAAATACCACGATCCAGCCTCTCTGATTTGTTTTCATATTAAAGCCCACCTTTTCAGTAAATTTAAAACTAATACTAGCATAAACCGATCCTTGAAACAAGCTTGATTTTCAATATCCGACAAGTATAAATAATACTTTATACAACCATGCAAATTCCTGCTCAATTAAACGAAAAAACATCCCAATTATTAGGATGTTTACGTTAGTTTCGTGCTATTTGTAAGTATTTGTATCTTCTGTTTATATAAATTTCTTTTCCATATATAACAAGGGGTTTTGCAATCAACTGTTATGATTCGAATCGTGGAGGTTCTTCAAGTTTCCGATCTTTTGGCTTCGCTGCTTCAGGATTTCGTTGATTCCATCCAGCTCGATTCCTTCGTTTACCATCAGCACGGTCAAATGATAAAGGAGATCGCAGATTTCGTTTTTCAAATCCATGATCGCCGCTTCTCTGCCACCTTCTTCCAAATTGGCCGCATTCTTTGATGCGATGATGACCTCGCTGCATTCCTCTCCGCATTTTTTCAGGATCTTATCCAAGCCCTTTTCAAAGAGATAACAGGTATAGGAGTTTTCTGCAAATGTCCTCCTGCGATCCAGAACCACCTCATAGAGCTCCTCCAAAGCGTTGTCGCGCTCAGTGGATTCTTTCCGTTCCCGGGATTCTTCCTTCTCTTCCTTCGTACGGAATTCCGCAATTCCAGCCTCCTGATAAAAGCAGGTTTCTTTTCCTGTATGGCAGGCAGGTCCGGTCTGTTCCACTTCGATAAGGAGTGTGTCGTCGTCACAGTCTCCCGTGATGCTGATTACCTTCTGAACATGTCCGGAGGTTGCCCCCTTGTTCCAGAGCTCGTTTCTTGAACGGCTGTAAAACCAGGTATACCCGGTTTCGATGGTTTTTTTCAGACTTTCTTGATTCATATATGCCAGCATCAATACCTTTTTCGTGTCCTTCTCCTGAATGATCGCGGGAATCAAAGGTGCCTTAGCAAAATAGTTCGTTAAATCCATCTTTCTTTCTATCTCCAATCTTAGCTTAATTTTCAGGGCAATATGAGCGTTTCTTTTACAGCATCCGAACTGGCAGGCTGTTCTGCTTCAGTTCCATTTTAACCTGATTCACCGTCAGCTCTCCATAATGGAAAATAGAGGCTGCCAGCGCAGCATCGGCAGACGTTTTTTGGAACATTTCCGTAAAATGCGACAGCTGACCACAGCCGCCCGAAGCAATCACCGGAATATTCACGACTGCGCAGACCGCATTGAGCATATCGAGGTCAAACCCTTGTTTGGTTCCGTCCGCATCCATTGAGGTTAGCAAAATTTCTCCCGCTCCCAGTTTTTCTGCTTCCATCGCCCATTGTACCACATCGAGTCCCGTATCGATCCTGCCGCCGTTCACAAAAACATTGTATTTGTCCGGTGCGGTTTTCTTACCGTCGATGGCCACTACCACACATTGATTCCCAAACCGGGAAGCCGCCTCGGAAATGATGGCCGGATTCCGGATTGCCGCGGAGTTTACTGAAACCTTATCTGCACCTGCACGGAGCAGCTCACGGAAATCATCTGCTGTACGGATGCCTCCGCCCACAGTGAGCGGTACAAAGACATTTTTGGCAGTTCTACTGACGACGTCCAGCATGGTACCTCTACCTTCGTGGGTGGCCGTGATATCCAGAAACACGATTTCATCCGCACCCTGCTTATCATACTCGATTGCACACTCCACCGGATCGCCCACTTCCTTGATTCCTATAAAATTGATGCCCTTCACGACCTTACCGTCCTGTACGTCAAGACAAGGTATGATTCTTTTCGCAAGCATAACTATTCCCCCTCGCAATATGCAATCGCTTCTTCCAAGGAAAGGGTTCCCTTATAGATGGATTTCCCGCAGATTGCACCATATAATCCCATACCCTTCAAAGCGATAATATCCTCTATCGTATGGATCCCGCCGCTTGCTATAATATCACAGCATACTTCCTGATTAATCCTTTCCAGTTGCAGAAGATTCGGCCCCGACAAGGTTCCGTCCTTAGAAATATCGGTAAAAATGATGCACGTTACACCAATGGCCTCCATTTTCTTTGCCAGATCAAGATAAGTAATATCACTATCGGTTAACCAGCCGTCTGCTGATACCATCTCATTTCTAGCATCGATTCCCACCGCGATTTTGTCGCCGTATTTCTCCACTGCAGTCTTCACCATTTTAGGGTCAGAAAGGGCTGCCGAGCCGATGATCACACGGGAAATGCCCTGCTCGATATAGTAATCGATGCTTTCCATCGTCCTGATTCCACCACCAAGCTCGACCTTTAAACTCGTATTTTGTACGATCTGTAGAAAAACCTGACTGTTTTTCAGGCTGCCCTCCTTGGCTCCATCCAGATCCACCATATGGATCCATTCCGCTCCTGCTCTCTGAAAGGCAAGGGCGGTTTTCAGCGGATCCTCGGCAACCTTTTCTACGGTGGCAAAGTCCCCCTTGGTCAGCCGCACGCACTGTCCATCTTTGATATCTATGGCCGGTAAAATGATCATTTTAATCCTCCAAAATTTTGCAATAGTTTTAGGCCGATTTCTCCGCTTTTTTCCGGATGGAACTGGGTTCCGAAAATATTGTCCTTGAAAACCAGACCCGGTATATATTCTCCATAATCAGCGTAAAGGGAAACATACTGTTTCTCCGTCACTACCTTGTAGGAATGGACAAAGTAAAACCGGTCGCCTTTTTCAATTCCTGCGGAAAGCTGGCACTCATTTTCAACTTTCACATCGCTCCAGCCCATATGTGGTATTTTCAGACCAGGCGCTATGATGCGACTGACTTCTCCGGGGATTAGCCCCAGCCCTTTGACCATTTCAAATTCACAGCTATACTCAAACAGCATCTGCATGCCCAGACATATACCCAGCATGGGTTTTTTTCCAGCCTCTTCCACAATCGTTTCCGTCAAACCGGAACGTTCCAGCATCCGCATGGCATCGGGAAATGCCCCTACGCCCGGGAGAATTAATTGATCCACATCTCTGATTTCCTCTGCGGAGGCCGTTATGATATTTTTAAGTCCCAGGAAATCCAGCGCGTTTTTCATGCTGAACAAATTTCCCGCTCCATAATCTATGATTCCTATCATTGCTAATACTCCCTCCCAACTTACGTAAACGGACTTTTCAGCTAGAGGCTGCCCTTTGAGGACAGCACCTTACTGCCTTGGATTTTTACTGCCATTTTCAATGCATGTGCAAAGGCTTTGAAAATCGCCTCTGCCTTGTGGTGGTCATTCTTTCCGTAAAGCAGATTGATATGCAGCGTAACCATGGCATTCATCGCAAACGCACGGAAGAATTCCTCCACCATGGCGGAATCCATATCTCCCAAACGATAGTCTCCGAATTCTGCATGGAAGACCAGATACGGACGACCACTGATATCGATACAGCAGGAGGCAAGGGCTTCGTCCATTGGGATTGTAAAATTACCGTAGCGGGCAATGCCGTTTTTATCAGAAAGGGTGTCCGCAAATGCCTTGCCTAACGCGATTCCAATATCCTCCACGGAGTGGTGGCAGTCAACGACAAGATCTCCCCGGCAGCTCAAGCTCAGGTCGAAGCCGCTGTGAACGGCAAAGGCGGTGAGCATGTGATCAAAGAATCCGATGCCGGTGTTAATCTGATTCCTCCCCTGGCCGTCAACGTTTAAGGTCAATTCTATTTCCGTTTCCCTTGTTTCTCTTTTTACAAATGCCTCTCTCATGGTGATACCCTCCTATACTACTATTTTGGAAAGAGCCTGCAGCAACCCTTCATTCTCTTTCTTTGTTCCTGCGGTTATTCTGAGAAAATCCCCGAGCCGCCGGACGATGATGGACCGTTTTTTCAATTCCTCATATACGAAGCCTGCATCTTCGAGCTCTACGAGCACAAAGTTGGTATCGGGTTTTACGACCATTCTGACGCCCACTTTTTCTTCAAGCTGCAGCAGACCTTGGTACAGATGTTCCCTAGACTTTTTCATTTCTTCGACGGCATTTTTAATGTAATCAGGATGTGAGAAAATCACACAGCCGACGGCTTGGGTCAATGCGTTAACATTATACGGAGATCTGACGCAGTGAAGCGCCTGCACGATCTTTTTTGAGGCAACGGCAAAGCCCAGACGGATCGAAGCCATACCCCATGCCTTTGAGCATGTTTTCAATAGAATTAGATTATCATATTTTTCAGCAACTTTCAGGATAGATTGATCGGAAAAATCCATATAGGCCTCATCGAGGATAACCAGCGCGTCGGTGTTTTCAACGATGTGCAAAACATCCTCCCGGCTCATGACCAGCGAGGTAGGACTGCATGGATTTGAAATGATAATTGCCGCAGGCTTACATTCCCGGGCGGCGTCCAAAACATCGCATGACGTCAACATCAGGTCGTCCCGTTTGCCCACGATTATATTTGTTTTTTCGTAAATCTCGCCATAAAATTGATACATAGAAAATTCCGGCGAGAAGGTCAGCACTTTATCTCCCGGCCTAAGAAATGCTCCCATAATTACGGTGATCAGCTCATCGGAACCGTTTCCCGCAACGACACAGGCGGGATCGATTCCATAGCAGTCAGCGAATTTTTTGCAGAGCTCCACAGCCATGGGATCCGGATAACGATTGAACTTGATCTTGGCAATCGCGGACAAAAACTCCTCTCCGAAGTCTTCGCCCGGATCGATGAAGCTCTCATTGGCGTCCATTCGGATCTTGTAATCCCCGGCTACCGCATCATAGGGCACCAGATTCTTTACCTTATCATTCAGTTCATATGTCATCTTATTCAAACCTCACTTTGATGGAATTGGCATGGGCACCCAGCCCCTCTTTCTCCGCAATGGTGATGATATCCTCCTGATCTGCCGCAAGTGCCTCACGAGTATAGAAGGTATAGCTCATCTTCTTGATAAAGCTGTCCACCCCCAAAGGGGATGAAAATCTTGCGGTTCCCGAAGTGGGAAGCACATGATTCGTTCCCGACAAGTAATCTCCCAGTGGTTCCGGAGCATACTCTCCGCAGAATACGGAACCGGCATTCTTAATCTGAGACAGATAGTTCATAGGTTCCTTCACCATGAGCTCCAGATGCTCCGGCGCTATGGTGTTTGCCAACCTTATCATTTCCTCCATGCTCCCGCAGAGGATGATGGCACTAAAATCAGCAAGAGATTTTTGAATGATGTCTTTTCTGTCCAGTTTCTCTATTTGAAGGGCAAGCTCTTTCACTGTCTCCTGCGCAACCTTTTCATTGGTGGTAAGCAGCACTGCCGACGCCATTGGATCATGCTCAGCCTGGCTCATCAGATCCGCTGCGATATACCTCGGATTGGCATCCTTATCTGCCAGCACCAGAATTTCACTGGGACCGGCGATCATGTCAATATCCACCTGCCCGAAAAGGAGCTTCTTCGCCGTTGCGACAAAGATGTTGCCCGGTCCGACGATTTTATCCACCATGGGAAAGCTCTCCGTTCCAAAGGTGAGTGCTGCGATTGCCTGGGCTCCCCCTGCCAGAAACACTCTGTCGACCCCCGCCAGATATGCTGCGGTGAGGATATCTGGATTTGCTTTGCAGCTTAGTTTTCCTTCCGCATTTTTTTCAACGATGGGAGGAGTTACCATGATGATTTCCTCAACCCCCGCAAGCTTGGCCGGTATGGTGTTCATCAGTACGGTGGAAGGATAGGCTGCCGTTCCACCGGGCACATAGATCCCGACTCTGGACAGTCCGCGAAGGATTTGGCCAAGGACAATTCCTTTTTCCTTTTTTATTTCATAACCCTGCCTTACCTGTTTTTCATGGTAGGCAGTGATATTTTCTTTCGCATGCAGCAGGGCTTTTTTTAGTCCATCCTCTGCATTGTCATAAGCCAGCTTCATCTCTTCCCGTGTGACCTCAAACTGTTCGGGACTTGCACCGTCGAATTTCATCCCATAGGATCGGATGGCTTCATCGCCCTTTTCTCTGACCTCATTGATGATGCTTAAAACCGCCGAATTGACCGAAAGGTTGATTTCAGCTGACCGCTTTTTCATTTCGTTGAAGAATTCATATTCCTTATTGTTATCCGCGCAGATGATTTCCATATTATTTCCTCACCTTCTCTTGAATATCGGTGATCAGCGCATCGATTTCCGCTTTCTTCAGCTTCATGCTGGCTACGTTTACGATCAATCTTGCAGAAATATTCCTAATTTCCTCAATCACCTCAAGGCCGTTTTCCTTCAGCGTGGTTCCCGTTTCTACGATATCCACGATTCCGTCCGCCAGAGCGAGCAGCGGTGCCAGCTCTACCGAGCCTTCGATTTTGATGACCTCCACGTCCATGCACTTTGATTCAAAATAAGCACTGGCGACCTTTGGATATTTGGTTGCAATGCGCTTCGTACGGTAGCCGCCGTAGAAATCAGAACCCTTCGGAACGGCCAGCGCAAACTTACATTTTCCAAAGCCCAGATCCAGCACCTCATAGAAGGTTCCTCCGCTTTCCACGATGGTGTCTTTTCCTACAACGCCTACATCACAGACGCCGTGCTCCACATAGGTGATCACGTCGGCAGCTTTGGCCAGGACCACATCCATATTCTTATCCGGTATGGAAAGAAGCAGCTTCCTGCCCTTGTCCTTGAGATTACCCGTATCGTATCCCATTTCGTCAAACAACTCCACGATATTATTTTCCAGCCTGCCCTTTGTGAGAGCGATCCGCAGATTGTTCTGTTTCTGCATATTATTTTCGTTTTCGTTATCCGGTTCATTGCATTTGAGCATACCGGAAGCGAGCTGATCCACATTGATGCCGAAGCCTATGGCCGGTAAGCTTTCCCCGAAATCCTTGAACAGTTCATCGTATCTTCCCCCTGACAACACAGGTTCGCCTGCTGAGGAAATATATCCGCGAAAAATCAGTGAGCTATAATATTCGGCCTGATGAACCAATCCAAAGTCAATCATTACCTTATCCATACGAAGGTCCACAAGACCCTGGAAAATCCGCTCTAAATAAGAAAGCATTTCCAATAGCTTCTCATCATAGCCGTTAAAGAGCGCTCTCGCTTTATCCAATGCCTCTCTTCCGCCGAACAATTTCGGCAGCTCCTTGAGAAGCTCCACCGTCTGGCTCTCTGGAAAGTCTTCCAGAATATCCGATAGCCCAGCGTAATTCTTTGAGGCGATGAGAGAATGGATCGTTACCTTCTGCTCCGAGGATGCGTTTAAATGATCCATTAACAGCTTGTATATTCCGATGTGGCCGAGTTCTATTCTAAAATCATCCGTACAGCAGGAGGTCAATGCTTCCATGCCTGCCGTCAGGATTTCGATATCTGATTCAAAGCTGGAAAGGCCGACAAGCTCAATTCCCATCTGCATGATTTCGCTGCTTCTTCCCCTGAGTTCCGGCTGTTGGCGATAGATCCTCTGGGCATAATAAAGTCGGATGGGGAGGGCATGACCCTTGAGCTTGGTGGCGGTGAGCCGGGCGATGGGTATGGTGGAATCAGGCCGCAGCGCCAGAAGCCTTCCCTTATGATCGATGAGTTTGTACATGCTTTCCTGCGGATAGTACATGGAATTGGACGAAAAAACGTCATAGAACTCAAAACCAGGGGTGATCACCTCGTGATACCCTTTTCCCTCAAAGGTTCCCCTGAGTGTTTCTATGATTTTTCTCTGTGCTGCACATTCCTGAAACAGCAAATCCTTTGTACCTTCCGGTGTGATACGATCATATTTTTTCATGTCCATTTCCTCTTTCTATTGATCAGCGATAATGTCTTTTATCGTTCAATATATTATAATTTGCGCATTATGATTTATTACGTTATTATGCTATCACTTTAAAGCGTTAAAGTCAATAGTATTTACAACGTTTTTTTGCTTATTTTAAGTAAGAAAATGAGCCTCTTGTTTCCTCCACTTCGAATTGTAAACTCATACACACTTTTGGGTTGACAATGCGGCTCGTACCCGTTATAATTTGCTCAATACTATTAAGGAGTGTGACTTTTCTATGAAAACAAAGAAACTGATTCTCTATGCACTGTTCGCGGCGCTGACCGCTGTGTGTTCCATGATATCGATCCCGCTCCCCTTTACCCCGGTGCCCATCAATCTGGCGACGTTGTCTGTTTTTCTCGCGGGTGGCCTTCTCGGTTCCAAGGGCGGAGCAATCAGTCAGCTCGTATATGTCCTCCTCGGAGCCATCGGTCTGCCTGTCTTCGCGGGTTTCACCGGTGGATTCGGAATCATCACCGGTCCTACCGGCGGATATATCATCGGTTATGTGGCGGCAGCCTGGCTCACCGGATTTATGGTTGAGAAGCTGGGACAGGGTTATTATAAAAATATAATCAGTATGATTGCAGGGCTGGCGGTTTGCTATACCCTAGGCACATTGTGGTTTATGTACATAACCTCCACAGGGCTGGTTGCAGCGCTGATGCTCTGCGTGGTACCGTTCCTTCTCGGAGATGCCATCAAAATCGCGATTGGTTCGATCTTGGTGAAAAAACTTCATCGGCTGGTATAATCGTTCCGATTATCGGCAAAAACTATAAAAATCATGCCTCAAGCATGGCGGAGATGTCAACTTTCATCAATCTCTGGCAACGAATGAGCATGATTTTTTATTATGTATGAAATTTTATAACCATTGAATATCGGGTTGCATATGCCGATTTGGAATATGGAGATATTCTTCTTTCTCAGGATATCCTGCCATCATTGCTCCATAGAATTGGCAACCCTCGGGCAGCTTTAGCATCTCCCGAAGTGCGGGAACTTGATTGCACATTCTCATGAAGTATCCTGCCCAGCAAGTCCCGATTCCCTGTGACTGAAGCATCAATTCCACATGATGCAATGCAAGCGCCGTGTCCACTGGTGGATTAATGGCTCCGGTTCCGGCATACGCAAGCAGGAGTGTCTTCGCGTTTCCCATCACCACATTCTTACCCCGTTCATATAATTCCGCAATCTCCGGAGAAATTCCGGTTTCTCTCACGTATTCCAGAATGTGATCCATCATGATTTTTATCTTTTTATCATCGTCGATTACGATCCACTTTGTCGGGTGCTGATTTTTTGCACTGGGAGCCCAAGCTGAAACCCGCAGCCCGCGGTTCAAAATTTCTCTCGGGACAGCTTCCTGCTTGAAGTTCCTGTAGGATCTTCTGGTCATCAAAAATCCCTCAATCAGCTTAGGGAAGTCTTCGGGAAACGCCGGCATTTCGTCAGGCAAAACCCCCTCAATTGCGTCTAATCCAATGGCCTTCTGAGGGCAGGCCGCTGCACAGTGAAGGCACCGAACGCATCGTTTCTCCTCACCCATTTCCGGCTTTCCATCCTTACCATCTAATATTTGAAACGGACAAACTGAAACGCATTTTAAGCATCCGATGCATTGATCCAAATCAATTTTTATCATGTACATTCTCCTTTTAAATCGTTACTGCAGTGCCTTACCTCTTTTCATCTCTTAACCTTATACGCTCTGCACTTTCCATGACCTTCGATGGGATCTGGTCGCTCTTTATAGGTACCGTCAATCATCTTTTCGCAACTAAACTCTTTTCCTTCGATGTTTCTCGCATATTCACACTTAATATACTCATATTGGCAGTAGAATCGGTCAGATCTTCTTTTTACTTCTGCACGGTCGAATTCATCATCCATATTAAAACTTTCATTTTCACTGAACCAAAATTTTTTTTTCAACATAGGGAATCCCACTTTCTTCTTTTAATATTTATCATTATACCTTTTTTTCTTTATAAATGTAACTCCCAAACCATCTTTAGAAATTGGACAGAGAATCACTGAAACATCTCATGGCTGTAAGGCCCTATATATGTAAGGATATTGTCCCTTACAGAATACACCTCCGTTCGTGTGGTGCCGTCCGTCTCATAAAATCCTGCTTCAATGCACTTCGCGTATTCATTCCTTACATTTGCAGCATTCCCCATATATCCGGACCAGGAAGCTCCAAGCGCTTCACAGATATCAAGGTGCATGATCGTTTCCGTATCAGCATTATAGTCATAAATATCGATGGTTCTCATTTTACCTGCTTTATACGCAATAATTTCAGTAATCCCGTCATCATCAATGTCAATCTCTTCCGTAGCGCAATTTTCCATCTTTAACAGCACCTGTTCATTTCCGGCAGCGTCGTCGTAAAAATAAGTGATATTCCCCCTGTGCCCAATCATGTTGTTCTCCTTGAAGACGTTTTTCATTCCGAAGATATCTTCATAACTGCGCCATTCCAGGATATCCTGAACACTGGAGGTTATTCTGACGACCTTTTTATCATACAGATAGAATTCCAGGCACTCTACTTCCCTGTTGCGGTCCTCCATTGGCGTATAATAGATCCTGTTATATTTCGGCTCGCCCTGAGATGCATCATAATATGCCGGTGCATAATATAATTTTTCATACGCTGCCTTTACTTCTTCAAGGTTATCTCCGATCTTTATCTCACCGACTTTCTGGAAAACAGGTGCTTCGCCATAAAAGCAAGAAACAAAAGAAACAGTTTCTGCCTTCTTTTCAAAGTAAACCTTCAGGTAGCGGTATTTGCCGACATAAAATACCGCAGCAACATACTCTTGTTCTTCCTCGAATGCCAATTCTTCCGCTTCATAATGCGGCTCCCCGAGCTTATTGACTACGGAGTCGTAACTGTCCCCACCGCCGATCCCTTTCAAAACCGGAACCGGATATTCGGTTTCTTTATTATAATAAGTACGTATCGACACCACTGTGCCGTTAAGGATACTCACCTCGACGCCATTATTCAGTACGTAATAGTAATCCGCTTCATACGTGCCTGCACTGTCTTGATCAAGAAAACTTTCGATCATGCTCTCATCATATTTTTCCAGAAAAGCTTGATCGTCTATCCCCATCAAATCGTAAGCATCTTCTTCATAATTGACCTTTGCGGTTTTCTCGTTATCGTTTGTGATCGCATCCACAATTTTTTCAGAAGCTTCCTTACTAGCATTACTGCATCCAAAAAATCCGAATACCAAAGCTGCCGTCAAAAACATTAACAGAATTCTTTTCATGGAAAAGCCTCCAATCTCTTTGAATTCCAGCTTTAAATTTCGTCATAGGAAACAGGTTCCCCGCAGTCCAGATGAATCGTATACCCTCTGCCCGGCTCTGGCTGCCACTGGAAGACGTTCTTTTCCGAATGGGGAAAGCATAGACCCATGATCACAGAAATCACACCACCGTGGCAGACGAGGATACTGCTCCCGTCGCTGTTTTCTTGGCTCTTATGATTCTCCAATATCTTTGAAAAACCCGCACGAATCCTGGCACGGAAATCATTTGGGCTCTCCCCTTCTGGGCAGGGCGTCATACCTTTCGTGTCATTGATCCACGCCTGATATTCCTCTTTCTCAACCAATTGGTCGTGGGTTTTCATTTCGAAGTCGCCGAAGTGGTATTCTCTCAGCTCGGGCACCTTATGATGCTCCCGGCAGCCATAGATCAAGAAAAAGGTTTGCTCCGTCCGCAGCAAGCCGGTTGTGTACAGCATCGCGCCGTCGGCTTTCGGATATGCCTTAGCGGCCGTCAAATCTGCGATAATATCAACACCCTCGTTGCTGAGGGGCAAGTCCGTGCTTCCGTAATACATTTGGGCAGTATTTGCTTCTGTTGTTCCGTGTCTGATCAGATGAATCTTTCCCATTATTTTATCTTTTGCGGAAGGCCGCAGAATACTCTGGTGACCTCCTTCGCTTCCTTTCCAAGATAGGTCAGGGTTCTCCCCACCATTTCCCTCCAAGCTCTCATTTCCTTATCATAGGGTACAATGCCCGCTGAGATGTCGGTGCAGAGAAAGACCGTATCGCTCCACTCCTCACGATGTACTTCCAGATACTCCATTGCTTCCACACCACTGCGGACGCAGCAAAGCACAAATTCCTCCAGACGGTCAACGGCTTTCTTATTCCAATCGATCTGAGGTCCGGAAGGGCATCCCTCTCCCTTTTCTCCTGCGCTGCAGAAGAAGATATCCTCCTCCTTCAATTGATAGCGTTCCTTCGCATAATCCAGCTTCCCCTGATAGGCGCCGCCAAATATTAAGTGCATTGTTCTCTCCTTTATTTCGACGAAATTACGACAGCAGTGCCAGCATAACGATGGCAAAGGCTTCTCCGATGGTTAAGGCATATCCGGCCACATCCCCCGACACGCCCTTGAGCTGCCTGACAGCGCCGAACATGGCTGCAAGGTAAGCGGCAACGGCGACCGTCAGCACCAGCGGAACGGAGTAGGAGGCTTCGTTTACAAAGATCCCCATTCCAATGGCAAAAGCTGCTACAATCGCTGCCAGTCCCATGAGGCTGATGGCCGTGACTTTGGCAACAGGTTTTTTTGTACCCAACTCCTCTTTGTATTGACTATGGGCAAGGGGTTTTCCTACCAGCACCGCTATGGCAGAGCAGCATCTGGTGATCATCGGAATCAGAATCAGCGCAAGCATGGGATCGCCCTCCGAAATATCCAGCGCTTGTCTGAAATGCAGCTGCTCTATCGCGGATAACATAGAAGCAAAACAGAAAACAAATAATATCCCAACGGAAATCACCGCAAAGGCTCCCGTGTGGGGATCCTTTAAAATTCTCAGCTTTTCCTCAAGGGGTCTCCCTGACAAAATGGCATCAGATGTATCCATGAAACCGTCCAAATGAATAAAACCCGTAATGAGATAAGGATAAAGCATCAATACAGCGGTCTGCAGTTGAAGGGGTATATTGATCCAGCCCATAAGCAGATAGAGCCCGTACCAAATAAAACCGATTACCAGTCCCACCAGCGGCAGAAAGACCAGCATCAGATGACGGGCTTTTTCATTCCACGGGCGATAGGGGCAGGGAATGGAGGTAAACATGCCGAATGACATGAAAAACGCTTGTATATAGTTCAAATTGAAATACCCTCCTTTGGCAAAGTATAACACGCCTGGAGCAATGAAATTTGAGCGCTAGCTCCTTTTAACAATTGGATATTCCCGTAGGACACTTCGATCACTACATCACATTTTCTCGCCAGGGCACCGTCGATCCAGGCAAGCCCTTTCCGGTACAGCTCTGTCAGTTCTTCATATTTCATTGCATCCGAATAAATATAGTCGGATACGAATACGATATTTCCGCTTTTATCGGCCAACTGCTCCAGCTCCTCGGCAATCCTCAGGTACGCAGTCCGATCAACCGTACCGTCTTTTCGGAACATTTCATTGGACAGCAGGGCAGTAACGCTATCCAAAAGGAAGCTTCCGGAAAAATCTGCATCCATGGCGCCGATGGCTCTGCTCTTTTCCAGCGTTGTAAAGCCCCAGCCGTCCCGTTCCTGCTGATGGCGCAGAATCCGCGCCTGATCCTCTTCGTCTGCAGGGTCCATGGTTGCGATGTAATACAGAGGAGCGCTCTCCGAAGACTGCTCCTTTGCAAGGCACTGGGCATAATATGATTTTCCGTTTTTGCAGCCTCCGCTGATAAAAATATTCACTGTTCCTCCCTGATTTGCAAAATTGCTCCTCTAGTTATAACGCAAGCTCGGTGGGTTGAATCAACTGCAGCAGCAGCTTTTCATCCTCTTCATTCAAGGTGATATGATAGTGCTCCGCAAGGGCGGCGAGATCATCCATATAATCAGTAGATTGCGCATTATTGATAAATTGATTCAGTTGATCACTGTATTTTCCTATGATTAAATCATCTATACAGATGCCGTTATCTCCTGCAGCGGAAAACCCCTTGGTGTTCAGGCGGTTCAGCAGCCTCTTCACAACATAAGCATTGATAAATTGAGCCCAGCATTGTTCCGTCAAGGAACCGAAGGTACAAGGGTTCCCCTCTTTTCTGTCAAAAGCACATTCCCCGACGCAGAGCGGCAGATATGGACATTTTTCACATTCATCGTTTTCCAGCGGATTATTGATGACGTGAGCATAAAAATTCTTATTATACTCCATCGTACCATCAATTTTTAATTTTCCGCTGCTTTGTCCGTCTCCCGTATCAGAAACACATTTGAACAGCGTTCCGTGCCCGTCGACGATAATGCTGTGCAATTGATTGACGAGGCAGAAGCAGTCCTTTCTCGAAAATTCCTTAGGACCAATGCCCTGACGCAAGGAATAATAAACTGCTTCACAGCCGAATTCCTCTTTTGTAAAGTTCTTATCGTTCCTCTGCGCTGCAAAATCTCGTGGCTTACCTAGTCGAGGAACGACCTTTTCACTGAGTCCCTTTTCCTCCAAAATTTTCATCAACGCATAGGCATCCCCGAGATCTTCCTTATCCACATTGATCCGAAGGTCTATCTCATCTACATATTCAATGCTTTTTACAATATTCCCAAGGATCGTATCATAGGTAGCACTTCCATCCTTGTGCCGTTTCCGATCGTCATGGTTTTCTCGGCATCCGTCAATAGACATCTTATATCGGGTAATGCCCAGTTCTTTCAGCTCCCTTGCAACGGAATCGGTAAACAGATATCCGTTCGTAGACATTTTCGAAATAAATACAATATTATGCTCCTCCGCCAGCTTTTTCAGCATGCCGCCGAGCCGTCTGACCACATCCAGCGCCACGAGAGGCTCTCCTCCATGCCAGAAAATCTCCAAGGTTTCAACCCCTGGAAGCTTCGATTTGATCCAATTGTATATACTGTCCTGAACCTGCTCATTCATAATGGTATGATCAACCATGCTGTAGCTCAGCTTTTCATAACAGCAGGCACAGTCCAGATTGCATTGATAGGTTGGAACGATAACCACTGATAACAGCTTTGTATCGAACTTTGATTTTAAATATTCTACCTTTAAAATAGAAAGCTCGTTCTGATTTGCATCGATGATAAAGCCCTTGTTTTTAAAATCATCGATCTTTGTATAATGTATCCCCAGGCTTCGATCACAAGTCCTTATAAATTCAGCTTCCCGTGTGGTTACAATTGCTGCCGAATCCATGAATGCGTTGTATACCACGGAATAATCCCGGTTGAATTGATAAGGAAATACGAAATTGTACCTTGATGGTTTCATCTTTCTTCACCCTCCTTATTGCCTCTGTTTACAAATTCTTCATAAAAAACTGTTGATCGAATGAAATTATTTAATTTTTTCTTGTTGTGTCTATTCTATCATCTGTGATGATTATTTTCCAGCTATAAACAATATGGGAATGCAAATAATAAATTTGTGATTGAGCCGCTTTTCACTGAAATTCAAAAATAGAACAAGCAGAGGAGATGAAATGGAAAAGATTGCACAGATGAATCAATGGAAAAAATATATCATGTTATTCATGATCGGAGCAATAGGGTACGGATTGTTGGAAACCCTGTTCCGCGGCTTTACTCACTGGACAATGATTGTCACGGGAGGCTTTGTTTTCATCGTACTATATTATGTAAATTCAAAGAATGAAAATGCCCCGCTCTGGCAAAAAGCCATCGTCGGAGCATTCATTATTACGATGATAGAATTGGCCGTTGGCTGCGTTGTCAACCTTTGGCTTGGTTGGAATGTGTGGGATTACTCCGGATATTCCTATAATTTTTTAGGCCAGATTTGTCTGGCTTTTACCGCATTGTGGTTTTTCCTATGTATTCCCATCTCGTTTTTTACCAGATATCTTCATATCCACCGTTTTCGCATCCGGCAGCACCGGATCTAATACTATCGTTCTTCTATGGAGACATACTCTCTTTTTGCCGCAACACTCTTGTAGGCTGGCCGGATGATTTTTCCCGCATTGATTAATTCTTCGATGCGGTGAGCACTCCAGCCGGATATTCTAGCGATGGCAAAAATAGGTGTATAAAGCTCAAGGGGAAGATCCAGCATGCTGTAAACAAAGCCGCTGTAAAAGTCGATGTTTGCACTGACGCCTTTATAGATTTTGCGCTCTTCCGTGATGACTTCCGCCGCAAGCCGTTCCACCATGGCATACATTTTGAACTCTTCCATTCTTCCTTTTTCTTCCGATAAGCTTTCTACAAATTTTTTGAAGATATTCGCTCTTGGATCGGAAAGGGAATAGACGGCATGTCCCATCCCGTAGATAAGTCCCGCCTTATCAAAGGCTTTTTTATGAAGCAGATCTCTCAAGTAAGCGGTAATCTGCTCTTCATTTGTCCAGTCGGATACATTTTTCTTCATATCCTCAAACATTTGTACCACTTTAATATTTGCCCCGCCGTGTTTTGGACCTTTCAGAGATCCCAGAGATGCGGCAACGACGGAGTAGGTGTCTGTTCCCGAGGATGAAACCACGTGGGTTGTAAAGGTGGAATTGTTTCCTCCCCCATGTTCCGCGTGAAGAACCAAGGCAAGATCCAGGATTTTAGCTTCCAGTTCTGTATACTTTGAATTCGCTCTCAGCATGTAAAGAATATTTTCCGCCGTAGATAGCTCCGGCCTCGGTGTATGGATCACAAGACTGTCACCGCTGAAATAATGGCGATACGTCTGATAGCCATAGACGGATAGCAGTGGAAAGACCGCTGTAAGCAGCAGAGATTGCCTCAGCACATTGGGTATGGTGATATCATTTGCCTTTGTATCATAGGCATGGAGCGTCAGGACGCTTCTTGCCAGTGTATTCATCATATCTGAGGTCGGCGACTTCATGATGATATCTCTTGCAAAGCTGGTGGGCAGAGATCGATACTGGGCCAGCAGATCGGAAAAATCCGCAAGCTGCTTCTTTGTTGGAAGGTTCCCGAAAATCAGCAAATAGGTTGCCTCCTCGAAGCCAAACCGCTTTTCTTTGACAAAGCCATCTACAAAGGTTTCAATGTCAATCCCCCGATAAAACAGCTTTCCTTCGCAGGGCACCTTCTCCCCATCCACGATATCAAAGGCTTGAATTTCGGATATCTCCGTCAGACCGGTCAATACCCCATTTCCGTTTAAGTCTCTGAGACCCCTGTTTACCTTATATTTTGTGTAAAGCTGCGCATCAATTGAGCTGTTTTTCAGACATAATTCTGTCAGCTCCATAATCTCCGGCGTTATTTTCGAATACTTGCTGTCCAAGGTGTTGAATCTGCTCTCTAACATTTGTATCCCCCTCTCAGTTTTCAATCTAAAATATCCCTGATTTCTTTTTTTCTCTAATTCCAATCCCTATTTAAAAAAGATGTTAAGTTGCATTAGTATATCACAAAAAATAATGAGCCACAACAAAAAAAACGAACCGCCCTCCCTATGGGGCGGTTCCATTTTTTTACATCTTAATTAAATTCCTCAGATATATTCCGTCAGCCTTTTTCGGTCCAGAATCTTGATCCCCTTACGGGATACGCTAAGAATTTCCTCATTGGAAAAGTATTTCAGCATTCTGGAAATCACTTCCCTGGCGCTCCCCAGATGCCCTGCGATCTGTTCATGGGTCAAGGTGATCGTATCCCCGTTTTCCAGATTCGCCTCCTCAAGTAGGAACATGGCAAGCCGTTTGTCCAGTTTCATAAACAGGATCTGCTCCATGACCCACATGGCTTCAGAAAATCGCATCGAGATCAACTCGGTCATAAAATTTCCCACTGCAGGATTCCCCTTTGCCAGTTTATCGTATACCGAAGCATTCACGACGAACAGCTCCGTCGGCCCCTCTGCATCCACATAGATATCAAATGAAATGTTCCGCATAATGCAGGAAGCAGAGAGCAGACAAACATCGTGGTCCAAAAGCCGGAACAGCGTGACCTCTTTGCCCTCTTCCGACAATAGGTACACTCTTAACCTTCCTGATTTCACAGCGATAACCCCGGTGCAGTCCTCATATCCACCATGGATTTTCTGTCCGCTTTGATACGTATTCAAAATGGTATGATCAAAAATCTGTTTCTTTTCCGGTTCCTTCAGTTTTTCCCAAAAGGGCAGCAGCTCCGGTAAAAGCTCCCGATCTTTTTGTTCCATGCATCTCACCTCCGCCTCCATTGTACCGTCATACGAAGAACTTCTCCAGTTCTTTTTTATGTCGGAAGAAAAGATCTTTTAGAATTCTAATCTTCCCCAGATAATTCTCTTCCCTGTCATTCTTCATCATCTGTGTGATAAAGTCACTGAGCGTACGCTTTAAAAATGCTAATATGGGGTATAGATCGTTATATAAATAACAAATTAAAACAAGTGAAAATAAAGAATAGGAGAAAGCACATGAGTAAAAAGGTATTAATCATCGGCGGGGTAGCCGGAGGCGCTACCACTGCCGCCCGGCTCAGAAGGCTGGATGAGTCAGCGGAAATCATCCTGTTTGAACGTGGTGAGTATATTTCCTATGCTAACTGCGGGCTGCCTTACCATATCGGCGGCGTGATCAAGGAAAGAGACGCTTTGCTGCTGCAGACTCCGGAAGGGATGAAAGCGAAGTATAACATTGATGTCCGTATTAACAATGAAGTAGTATCCATCGATCGTGACAGGAAAACGGTTCGAGTGAAAAAAGTCAAAACCGGTGAGGAGTATGAGGAAAGCTATGACATCCTCGTGATTTCAACCGGTTCCTCTCCATTGAAACCGCCGATCCCCGGCATTGATAGTCCCGGAATCTATACGCTCTGGACCGTGCCGGATACGGATCGCATCAAGAAAATCGTTACGGAACAGAAGCCGAAGCGGGCCGCAGTCATCGGCGGCGGGTTTATCGGTCTCGAGATGGCCGAGAACCTTCACGCGGTAGGCTGTGAGGTTACAGTTGTCGAAATGCTGAATCAGGTCATGGCGCCAATCGATTTTGAAATGGCACAGCTGGTTCATGAAAACATGCGAATGAACCATGTACAGCTCGAATTGAACAACGGCGTAAAGCAATTTGCCCATCAGGATGGTGTAACCACCATAACGCTCCAGGATGGAAAAACCATCGAAGCGGAGCTTGTGATCCTTTCCATCGGAGTTAGGCCAAATAGCCAGCTTGCAAAGGACTGCGAACTGGTGTTGAATGCCAAAGGCGGAATCGTGGTCAACGAATACCTGAAGACTTCCGATCCGAATATTTATGCAGTGGGCGACGTCATCGAGGTGGAAGAGTTTGTGTTCAAAAACAAAACGATGATCCCCCTAGCCGGCCCTGCAAATAAGCAAGGGCGTATCTGCGCCAACAATATCGCAAGAGAAACAGGACACCTAAAAAGCAGGCCGGAAAAATACAAAGGAACCCAGGGAACCTCCATTGCGCAGGTCTTTGATCTATCCGTAGCAGCCACCGGCATCAACGAAAAAACATTGAAATCCATGGGCAAAGAATTAAATAAGGATTACTTCGTTGCATTGATCAATCAGAAATCCCATGCAGGCTATTATCCGGGAGCAACACCTCTCACACTGAAGCTGCTCTTCGGCAAGGACGGCAAAATCTTCGGTGCGCAAATCGTCGGTCAGGAGGGAGCGGACAAGAGAATCGATACCATTGCCACAGCGATGAGATTGGGTGGAACGATCTACGATCTGGCGGAATTGGAGCTTGCGTACGCTCCACCGTATTCCTCTGCCAAGGATCCTGTTAACATGCTCGGTTTTGTCGCCGAGAATATATTGGAGGGCATCACCTCGTTTATTGACTGGAATGGACTGGATGAGCTGGAGCAGTCGGATCGAGACGATTATATCATCCTGGATGTAGGGGAAGAGATGGAAAGAATTGCGTTCCAAATCCCCAATTCCTGTCACATCCCCTTGGGTCAACTGAGGGAGCGCAGCAATGAGCTGGATAAAAATAAGCTTATAATTCCATACTGTGCCATCGGTGTGAGATCATATAACGCAGCCCGAATACTCTTGAACAGCGATTTTGAAAAGGTGAAGGTGCTTCCCGGCGGTACCAGCTTCTATAAATCTGTCTGCCATGACAGATTTATGGCGGATGCAGGACAAAGCACTTCAAATATAGGAGGAGGCAATCCCATGAACCATGAGGAAACTTTAAAAGACACGACGATTGATTTAGATAAAATTGTAGCGAAACAAACCCTTGATTGCAGCGGACTTCAATGTCCGGGTCCGATCATGCGAGTATTTCAGACCATCAAGGAAATGAACGACGGAGAAATTCTTCAGATCTCCGCTACCGACATGGGCTTTGCCAGAGATATTGAAGCATGGTGCAAGAGGATGGGAAATACACTGCTGAAAGCAGAACGAGTCGGAAAAGAAACCATTGTATATGTTCAGAAGGGGCTTGGTGGGAGTCATTTGGCAGAAGCAGACACCGCCGCTCCAATCATGCATGCTTCCCATGCAACTGCAGCGCTTCCTCAGGGAAAGACCCTCATCGTATTCAGCGGAGATCTGGATAAGGTGCTGGCTTCCTTCATTATCGCAAACGGCGCTGCCGCAATGGGCAGACCGGTTACTATGTTCTTCACCTTCTGGGGCCTGAATGCCTTGAGAAAAAAAGAGAAGCAGGGCGTAAAGAAGCCTTTTATGGATGCCATGTTCGGGGCTATGATGCCGAGAGGGACTTCCAAGCTCACTCTCTCCAATATGAATATGGGCGGTATGGGCACTGCCATGATGAGGAAGGTCATGAAGGATAAAAATATCGATACGCTGGAAGATCTGATGAAGCAGGCCATGTTCAACGGAGTCAAGATCGTCGCATGCACCATGTCCATGGATGTCATGGGGATCACCAAGGAAGAGCTCATTGATGGAATCGAATATGCCGGCGTAGCGGCTTATCTCGGTGACGCGGAGGAATCCAACGTAAACCTGTTCATATAAAAGACATTTCTTCTTACTGCGCCTGCCGTGGGTATTCTCTTTAAAACCGCCTCCTTTACGTTGCTTCGCATAAAGTCGGTAATAGGTTTCACGGTTTTCCTTGGGAATACACACGGCAGGGCGCTCATGAAAAAAATGTCTACAGTTTTTCTCCGCATTCTCCGCAAAACCGAACGCCCTGCGCAACGGCCGCACCGCAGCCCGGACAAATGTTCATAGACAGATTGGCGCCGCAGTTGTTGCAAAATTTCCCTGTACCTCCCGGCTTGCCGCAGGCAGGGCAGACAATGGTTTTCGATTCGATATCACCCTTGAAAACCGTTGTTTCATCTGCCTTTGCATTGATGTCCTCAACCATTTTTCTGGACCGGGCAGCGGCTACCTCCACATTCATTCTAGGCGCACATTCCACGCAAAGCCCCTCGTCTTCATTCAAGTCTGCATCGCATACCCAAAGACGGCATTTATGGCAGCGGTGGAAATGACGCTGTGCCTCATTTTGTGCATATTCAAAGGCTTTTTCGTGCTCCTTCTGCCATTCGGGACTCATTCCTTCAAAGCGTTCAGATAGGATGTCTCCTCCATAACCGGCATGATAGACTGCATCCCCAAGCCTTCCTCCTAAAAGTCCTCCAAGCACTCTGGCTCCGCCCGTAACGCCCCGAAGCAACGAGCCCTTTTTATAGGTTTCCGATTCCACAAAGGAGGATTTGTATCCGTCATGGCAAAGGTCGCAATAAAATGTAAATTGAAAGCCCGATTCTGTCGAATTATCTTCATAATTCCTTGTAAACGCTTTTAACACGCATTCCACCTCTTTCTCAAATTCGTGATAAACCATCGGCTTGATTCATAATTTCCATTTAACCAAGCCGTCCATATCATCTTATTTTCCGACTTTCTTTCCGCAGGCTCTGCAATGGGTATTCTGGAAGAATACCATTTCACCACATCGTATGTTAGAACAAGGTACCATCAAACTCTGCCCGCAAGTCTGACATTTATCAAAGACAAAGGTGTTCGCGCCGCAGTGAGGGCAAGGGATTACAAGCCGCCGCCCGCAGCCCGAACAGATTTCGTCATCTTTTAAAACCACCCGACTACATTGGGGACATAAAATTGCAAGGGGATTGCGGCTGCCGCATTTCACACAAAATCTCGAATCAGAATCAATGAATGCGCCGCAGAAGATACAGTTTTGTTTATATGAGGCCATACCCTACTCTCCCTTCTCTGCGTTAGAGCTGACTTCCGCATCCGCCGCAGAATCTCGTGCCGATGGAAAATTCCGCTCCGCATTCTGTACATTTAACCTTTGTGGACTGATTCAGCCTAGCACCGCATTCCTGACAGAATTTAACGCCTTCCGGATTCAGTGTATCGCAATTGGGACACGTCCTGGTTTTCAACAGCTCCTGCTCTTTCAATTCTTGTTCCGACTTGACACTCTTTGCAGCCTGTAGCGCATCCTGCGCTGACCGCAGCTTTTTCTGGGTAAACTGCAGTTCTGTGGCCAGATCAGCGTATTCCTCCTGATCTTTTATGTCTGGATATATCTTTTTCCCAAGCTCCGCGTAGAGCTCCAGCTCTCTGTTCTGAAGCTCACTGATTTCACTCTGTGACTGAAACAGCTTTACATTGGGATCATCCTTCGGCATAAAGGTGCCGAGCCCCTTCATCAATCCACCAAACAGATCATTTGTCATCGTTTATCATCTCCCCTCTTTCTCAAAATGTTGAACAATTCCTCTTTGCCGGACTGTTTCCAATTCCTCTTTGCCGGACTGTTTCCAATTCCTCTTTGCCGGACTGTTTCCAATTCCTCTTTGCCGGACTGTTTTCCAATTCCTCATTGCCGGTCTTTTTCCAATTCCTCATTGCCTTCTGACTTACATTTCAAACTGCTGATAACCGGCCGGGATTTCAAACATACTTGCCGGTACATCATCACTCAATTCAATAATTTCCATCATCATGGTCTGCCCCTCTGACGTGACCGCAATTTTCACAAGCTCTTTTCCTTGAAAATAATATTTTACACTGCCATCCAAGGTGGAATACTCTTCAAAGATAAGTCCGTCCTCTTCCCCATTGCCGATATAAGTAATTCCTTCCGCATCAAAGGTACCCGTTTCCATGGAATCCATCTGATCCTGGGTTTGCGCCCAGGAAGTAACCGTTTTGCTCCCATGGTCAACCATATGGATTTTATCGCCCTTGATGATAATAGTGCTTTCAAATCCTTCTCCGCTGCTGGTCATCGCCATATCGTCACCAGCTGCGGCAACAGTGGCTTCCATCTCCATCGATTGGCCTTCAAAATCCATGGTCGCTTTATATGACATCAGGTATTCGTTATCCTCCATCATATCCACATATGCAGCGGATAACAGATCCCCCATGCCGTCAACCGCTTCGGAAGCTTCCTCACTTTGTTCGCTTTGTCCGCTTTCCGACTGGTCGTCCTCTGATGCGCTTTCCGCTCCTCCACAACCGGTCATCAGCATAGCTGGAACCAGAACTAGGATAAGCAATAGAATGAGAATCTTTTTCATTACAGAATCCTTCTTTCTTATTGGATAATTCGATATTTGCCAATGACCGGCAGTTCTTTCACTTTGCCGTTCAATCCGTTCACAAGCCCGTAGATTGCAACTGCCATAATAAAAAGGCCGTAAATGCTGTACAGTAATGTAATGAATCCAAACAGTCTCCAGGTAATGGTTGCTAATATTGTTGTTACAATGGAAATTGCAATGTAGCCGACAACGCTTAAAATAAGAAGCAGCAATCCCTGATTTGCATGAAATCTTCCGAACCTGGAATCCTTACAGACAATAAGCGGCAAAAAAAACAAGATATACGCCAAACCCGCCATGGTTTTGTTTTGTTTAATGTCCTCTTCATCGTAAATTTCTGCGGTTTTTGCCGAATCCATGCCCTTTTTATCATTCATTTCATCCATTTTTTGTTCCTCCTTCCTGATATAATTAATTGATCTGCTTCCATCTTATTCCACTCTGTTATTTTTGTAATCACCTTTGGGGTGATGGACAACCCTTTTCAGGGGTGATTTTCAGGGGTGATTTTATTAAATAAGGTGTCTGCAGACTCGTTATATGTTACTATATCTGGAGGACATGGTCCCATTAAGCGAATGACAGGAGGATATTCATGAAAAGAACTTTTCTTGTTGTGATCAGTTTGCTATTATTATTCAGCGTTCAAACCGGATGCCGGAACGAACGCGGGCTTGATCCGAAAAATCCGGTTACTTTAACACTTTGGCATAACTATGGGGGGCAGATGAAGGAAACCATGGACAGCATGGTGGACGAGTTCAACGAAACCCTGGGGACAGAAAAAGGAATCATCATCAACGTTACATCTATCTCCAGCTCTAACGCGCTTCATGAAAAGCTGGTCATGATTGCAAATGGTGATGCGGGTGCCCCTGAAATGCCGGACATCACGACTGCAAATCCGAAAACAGCAGTGATCCTTGCAGAAAAAGGTCTTTTGACCGACTTAGCCAGCCAATTTACCCAAGAAGAGCTGGCTGACTACCTTCCCCGTTTTATCGAAGAAGGAACATTGGATACCGATCGACTTTACATATTTCCAATCGCAAAATCAACGGAAGTCACCTTCCTGAACAAGACAGTCTTCGATCGGTTTTCGAGGGACACAGGGGCTTCCTACGAAGACTTATCCACCTTTGAAGGGATTGCAAATATCGCTGCCCTTTATTATGACTGGACGGATGCACAGACACCGGGTACCCCCAACGATGGGAAAGCGTTCTACCACTCCGATTCCCTGTTCAATCTGACCCAGATCGGATGCAGGCAGTTAGGCAGTGATTTTATCAATGCAGGACACCCGGATTATTCCCAAGATGCATTTCGAAGGGTATGGAGCTTCTTTTTCGACTCCGCTGTCCGCGGCCATTTTGCCGTCTTCGACGGTTACGCCTCAGATCTGTTTAAGACCGGTGAGATCATCTGCTCCACCGGCTCCACTGCCGGCGTTCTTTTCTTTGACCCCGTGGTAACCTATCCGGATAATACAACAGAAAATGTAGCGCTCTTGATTCTCCCTTATCCCTCATTTACAGGTGGAGAAAAGATCGCGATGCAAAGAGGCGGCGGTATGGTTGTGTCCAGCACAGACGAGACGAAAGCTTATGCGGCGAGCATTTTCCTGAAGTGGTTTACAAGCCCGGAAAATAATCTTCGTTTCGTTTCCTCCACCGGTTATCTTCCGGTTACACAGGAAGCCTTTGGTGATATGATGACAAAGGAAATCAATTCAATTCAGGATAAAAATATTCAGTCTTTATTAAGAACCTCCATAAAAATGCAGGCTGATTATGATTTCTATATCCCACCTTTATTTGACGGGGTCGATATTTTTCAGAAGACTTATACCGAAGAACTCATGAACAACGCTGCGCGTTCCAGGGCTGCTTACCTGGAGCTGTTGAAAACTACTGATGAGGATACGGCATTCCGAGAAGCGACAAAGAACGCATTAGAGAGCTTTACCGAATAGGCAGGTGAACATATTTGAAGAAGATTATCTCAGGAGCCAACGGAATGGCATTTACCCTGCGCCTCAAACTTTTTCTGCTTTTGACATTGCTGATCATTTCGATCCTTTTCAGTGTCATTGTCATTCTTGTGATTACAGGCACATTCACGGCCGGTCTCAGAGAAGCCGAAAAAGATATGAGGATGGAGCTGGATCATTTTAAAAATGAAGTTGCGGAGCAATTCGGACTTGTTTCGGCCCATACGGTCGCATTCTCAAAGGATCTATCACTGGAGATCGAAAACGAACTGGCGCTCCGAGGGAGCACCACTGCAGCGCTGCAAAATCATCCGGAGCTGCTGGAAGCTTTGATCGAAGCACAATATGAAAAGAGCCTATTTGCAATGGAAAGGGCAAAGGTCAGCGGTGTGTTCTTTATTTTGAATGCCACCGTCAATCCTTCTCTGGAAAAAGCGTCCGATTCCAGAACGGGCTTATATATCAAAAACATGGAGCCGAATATTTTAAATGCGGCTTCCGAATATATCTTGATTCTCCGCGGTTTTCCAAGCGTTGGAAGACAAAACGGTGTCACACTGCACTCCCAGTGGAGAATGGAATTCGACATAGACGAGGCAGCTTACTTTCAAGCTCCGCTCAAGGCAGCAAGGAAGACTGCTTTGCCTTTGTCACGCTTATATTACTGGAGCGAGGCCATCACACTTCCCGGCACTACGGAGCAGGTGATGCTTTGCTCTGCTCCCCTGATCGATTCGGAGGGGAACGTGTTTGGCGTCTGCGGTTTTGAGGTCAGCTCCATGCTCTTCAAGCTGTCCCATATGCCCGGGAGCGCTCTCTCCCAGCGTGCAATCTGCATTCTGTCTCCCGGATCTGATCAGGAGCTTTCCGTCTCAAAGGCTCTGATATCTGGTGGATATTCCACCAGAAGCTTTAAAGCACAAAATCAGATATTGGCCATTCGAGAGGAGCAACCCTTTTATTCGTATCGTCAGCCGGACGGCGCGCTTTACAGCGGTCTTCATACGCCTGTCTCACTTTATCCAGACGGCTCTGCTTTTGAAACCGAAAAATGGACGGCGGCTGTAATTCTTCCAGACGCAGACATCTCAGCATCCGTCGTTTCCCTGAACCTGAAGCTGCTTGCACTCTTTTTCGGACTTTTAGTGATCGGAATCACAATTTCCTTCTTTTTAAGCAGAAAATTTTTGATGCCCTTTGCCAGAGGAATTGAGATTATTAAATCCAACGATTATGTTTCCAGAACCAACGTTGCGGAGATTGACGACTTGATTGCGTTTCTTTCCGCAGCACAAGCAAACAAAGTACCCAGAGAGACGAAGGGGAAGAGGCTGGATACGCTTCCCGAATCGGTTTTCGATGAGTTTGTCATGAACACAAAATTGCTCTCACCAGCGGAGCGGGCTGTATTCAACTTATATGTGGAGGGGTATACCGCGAAAGAAATAACAAAGATCCTCTGTCTGAGCATCAATACGATCAAAACCCATAACAAGAGGATCTATATGAAACTGAATGTCGCTTCCAGAGAAGAGTTGCTTGTCTATGTGAACATGCGCAAGGAAGCTGGCAATGAACTATAAAAGTTTCTGCATTTCGGTAAGGCTTTACTGAGAACCCGTGCTGTTGGATAGGTTTGTAATTTGATAGCCGGCCGGCACGATAAACAGGCTTTCGGGTACCTCTTTACTCACCTCAAGGATGTCCATGACAATGTCCTGCCGATTGATGGACGTGGCCACCTTCTTCAGCTCATTCCCGCTGAAATAGATTCTGATTCGGCTCTGTGCAGCAGTCGTATATTCCTCGCAGACAAGTCCTCCAGCTTCACTGCTTCCCAGATAACCAGTCCCGCAGCATCGATTCTCTTCAGGTTGTCAGATTGGGTCACCTTCCAGCTGATGATGGATTTATCCGTGTGGTTCAGCATAAAGACCTTATTGTCCCTGACGATTGTAGCCCGGTCAGCTGAGACCATTGCAATGCTTTTGCCTGATACGGCAAAGGTCGTTACCACCTCATAGGATGTCCCCTCATACACTGTCGTGGTCCTATACTTGATGAAATACTGTTCACCCTGCAGGGTTTTGATAAAATCGGCGGCCAAACGGGTTTCCAAATCTCCAAGACCGGAACCCTCAGCGTTTTCTTGCTCTTCGCCTTGCTCCTCCCGGAGGCCTTCCGTGGCTTTCTCGTCGGAGGCTCTCTCCGTTAAGATGCGGTCGGCAATTCCGGATCCGGCTAACACAGCCAAAATCAGCAAGCCGACAAATAATACCAGTAATTTCTTTTTTGACATTCTCATTCTCGGTGTTTTTGTTTTCAATGCTTTCGATGATTGCCGCTTCATAACCCTACCTGTATCTCCTGCTTCAAAATTTATTACAAATATGCTTTCTAACTAACTTTATCATAAGGAGAAGGAAAGATAAATACCCATTTCACGGCTGCAGAAAGAGGATATACTATTTTTATAGATTCCGAATCAAATTTGCCATTTCAATGGCAGAAACCGCCGCATCAAAGCCTTTATTTCCTGATTTTGTTCCGGCCCGTTCGATGGCCTGCTCGATGGTGTCCGTCGTCACGACGCCAAAGATGACAGGGATTTCACCGGCCAGCCCCACATTTGCGATGCCTTTGGTGACCTCTGCGCAAACCAGCTCATAATGGGACGTGGATCCCCTAATAACTGCGCCAAGGCAAATCACGGCATCATACCGTCCGGTTGAAACCATCCTTTTCGCAGCGAAAGGCAGTTCAAAGGCGCCAGGCACCCAGACAAGGTCGATATTTTCTCCCGAAATACCATGACGCTGCAGCCCGTCTTCCGCACCGCCAATGAGCTTCGAGACGATGAACTCGTTAAACCGTGAGGCTGCGATTCCTATTTTCAATCCCTGTGCAATTAAATTTCCTTGAATTATATTCATTTTTTCTACTTTCGAATGAGTTTCATTCTACTTCCTTTCATTTAATACGTCAGCATATGGTTCAGCTTCTGCTGCTTTGTCTTCAGATAATACACGTTCTCGTCATTGGCTTCCATCTGAATGGAGACCCGCTCCGTAATCTCCAGTCCGTAGCCCTCCAACCCTTTCATTTTTTTCGGATTGTTGGTCATCAGTCTGAGCTTGCATGCACCGATATCCTTTAGTATCTGTGCTCCTATTCCGTAATCCCGAAGATCCTCTTCAAAGCCCAAGGCCAGATTTGCTTCCACCGTATCCATTCCCTGGTCCTGAAGTGCGTAGGCCTTCAGCTTATTGATGAGCCCGATTCCACGGCCTTCCTGACGCATATAGAGCAGGATTCCTCGGCCCTCCTTTGCTATCTGTGCCATAGCCGCAGCAAATTGATCGCCGCAGTCACAGCGGATCGATCCCAGTGCATCTCCCGTCAGACATTCCGAATGGACTCTGGTCAAAACCGGCTGTTCTCCGTCAATGTCTCCCATAATTAAGGCAACGTGATGCTCTCCGTTGATCTTGTTCTGGTAACCACGGATTTGAAACATTCCGTATTTTGTAGGAAGTCTGGTCTCAACCATACATTCCACCAAACTTTCCTTTTTGCTTCGATAGGCAACAAGATCCGTAATGGTAACGATTCCGATCCCATGCTCCTTGGCAAATTCCATCAGCTCCGGTGTCCTTGCCATGGTTCCGTCATCCTGGAGGATCTCACAGATGACGCCTGCCGGCTTCAGACCTGCGAGCTTTGCCAGATCAACCGCCGCTTCCGTATGGCCGGTACGCTTCAGTACGCCGCCTTCTCTGGCCCTCAGCGGAAAAATGTGCCCCGGCCTTCGAAAATCTTCCGGCCCTGCCTCCTCTACAATCAGTTCCTGTATGGTCTGTGCCCGCTCAAAGGCGGAAATGCCTGTCGTGGTATCCTTATAGTCAATGGATACCGTGAATGCCGTCTCATGATTGTCCGTATTCTTTTCCACCATGGCAGGAACACCAAGCCGGTCAAGGTCTTTTCCCTCCATTGGCATACATACCAGACCCCTTGCATGCTTCACCATAAAGTTGACTGCTTCGGGGGTTGCCTTTTCGGCGGCGATAATAAGATCACCTTCGTTTTCCCTCCCCGGATCATCCACCACGATGACCATTTTTCCTTTTTTGATCTCCTCGATTGCATGTTCAATGCTGCTGAATTGTTGACTCATTTGAAACCTCCTGTTCCCGTTTCATTTTATTAATACTTGTTTCGTGTAATCCATTCCATCTTTGTTAAAAACCGTTCATTCGCAAGAATGCTTCCGAAAGCGGTTCGTTTCTCTCGTTTTGCAATTGCCCCTGATCCGGCGTTTTCCGGCCAAGCAGCTTCTCAACATATTTCCCGATGATGTCACATTCTAAATTGACCAAATCTCCGATTTTCTGCTGCAGCAGGGTAGTCTCCCTGCCCGTATGGGGAATCACGGAAACCTTGAATTCCGTATGATCCACTGCTGCAACGGTTAAGCTGACCCCGTCGATGGTGACAGAACCCTTTTTCACAATATAGCGAAGCACTGCTTCTTCCGCGGCAATGGTCAGCCATACCGCATTCTCATCCTGGGAGATGGATTGGATGGTCCCGGTGCCATCAATGTGCCCGCTGACCATATGTCCGCCGAACCTGCCGCCAAGCTGCATGGCCCGCTCCAGATTGACCCTGCTCCCGGTTGTCAAATTCCCCAGCTTGCTGCAACCCACGGTTTCTGCCATCACATCCGCCTCAAAACTACTCCCTTCCAGCTTTGTAACCGTTAGACAAACACCGCTTGTGGAGATGCTGTCCCCGATCCTGGTGCCTTCCAGTGTCACACCGGCCTTGATTCGCAGCTTCGAGGATTTCGCCCCCCTGGTTACTCGTTCCACATGACCGATTTCTTCGATTATTCCCGTAAACAATGTGTTTCCCCTCTCTCCTTCGATAACGTTAATCGTGCTGCTCCTTTTGATATGCCGTGATTTTCATGTCTGCCCCGATCTGCTCCATCGATTCGATGATCAGAGGATAGGCTTGATCCAGTCTTTTGATTCCGTTGCCGCCAACGACTGTTTTCGATTGTTCCCCGCCAATGATTTTGGGAGCGATATATAGAATCATTTTTTGAATGATCCCCTGAGAAAAAGCAGAGTCGTTTACCCTTGCGCCCCCCTCAAGCAGGATGCTGTCTACGGACAGGCCACCCAGCTTTTCCATCAGATCCACTAGGTCGATCTGATCGTTTCTGCTCCTGCAATACAGCAGTCTCGCTCCCATGGCTTCCAGCTCCTTCGCCTTCGACCGTGAAGCCCTTTCCGTGCATACGACCATTGCAGCATTCTTCTTCGGATCGATCAGCACCTTGCTTTCCAGCGGTATTCGGAGGTTGCTGTCTAAAATGATCCTCAGGGGATTCCTTCCTCCTTCCAGACGGCAGGTCAGCTCCGGATCATCCTTGATCACGGTGTCGATTCCTACCATGATGGCGGAATACCGGTTTCTTAAAAGCTGCACGTCCCTTCTTGCCGCTTCCTCTGTGATCCATTTGGATTCTCCCGAAGGCGCTGCGATTTTCCCGTCAAGGCTCATCGCAGCTTTTAAAACGACAAAGGGCTGCCCCTTTTGCATATAGTGATAGAAAACCTCATTGCACTTTTTGCATTCCTGTTCCAATACTCCGATGGTGACGGCAATGCCCGCTTCCTGCAGTCTTTTCACGCCCTTTCCCGCCACAAGCGGATTGGGATCAAGCGCTCCAATCACAACATGGGTAACCCCTTTCTGAATGAGCAGCTCCGTGCAGGGAGGTGTTTTCCCGGTATGGCAGCACGGCTCCAGATTCACATAGACAGTCGCTCCTTCCACGCTGACCTCGGCCTTGTTGACTGGGTTCCTCTTCGAATTGTTGCTTGTGTTTCCCTCTGCATTGCGGATTGCATTCACCTCAGCGTGAGCTTGGCCGTATCTCTCATGCCAACCCTCCCCGATGATTCTGCCATCCTTGACGATGACCGCACCCACAAAAGGATTGGGGTTTGTATTTCCCACCCCATATTCCGCCAGCTCCAATGCCCGCTTCATGTAACCAATCTCCATAATCCGTTCCTCCTAATACAAAAACCCCGAACAAAAAGTTCAGGGTGTAAATCGGATACGGTTACGCGGTTTTAATAAAAAAGCTCTGAAATATATAAAATATTCCAGAGCAAGTTATCCAATACCGTTTCCCGTATTTTCATTTCTTCTTTCATCCAGACTATACTGTCGGCCTCGGAATCTCACCGAATCATGCCTTGCGGCTCGTGGGCTTTACCACCGGTGGGGAATCAAACCCCGCCCTGAAGAACGTATTCAATTGACAACATCGTATCATCCGCTTAATTGTTTGTCAAGCAGAAGAAAAATTTGCTAGTCTGACGGAAAAAATTTGCTATTCTGTCGGTTTTAGGATCTGTTCCTGATTCGCAGTCATCATTTCCAGCTTCATTTTCAGCTGCTTATTTTCCTGATCCAGTGCGTTGATGGTCTTTGCCCCATTCTTAATTTTCGACTGGCAAATGATCCAGCGGACCAAGCTGAGCAGAAAGACAACCAAGGCTCCAAATGCCGCAGAAATCAATATAACCAGCGCCTGTGATACGGAAAGCTCCATTGTCAGAAAGCTGATATCCACTGCTCCTGCGTTTTGTAGTGCAAAGACTGCCACGAGTAATGCGAAAAACAAAGCCACAACAAATTTCCAATCCATGTTATAAACCTCCCAATATTTCTATTTTATTTAGCAATCAAATCAAGTCATGTTTTACTTGCCGATTGCAAAGAGTGCCGCACGTTTTCCATGAATCATCGTCGTGTCGAAGAGCGGCGCCTTCGTATCCCTTTGATTGAGCAGAATCGTTGCCTTGCTATTCAGCGCCAGCACTCCTTTCTGAATCATTGATTCTCCTGCGTCGTCTTGAACACAGACAGCTCACCTCTCAGGTTCGTTCCCATAAGCTTCTTGACCATATCCAGGTCGTAGTTCAAGCTCAGTAAATAATAAAGCTTTGTAACCGCAGCCTCCACCGTCATATCGTAACCGCTGACAGCACCCGCTTTGGCAAAGCTGAGGCTGGTTTCATATTCCCCGATCATGGCGGAACCTCTCAGGCATTGTGTACACACGACAATAACGGTGCCGTTCTCCT
>Ga0366778_1004_pt1 | contig 50654 bp, 58 predicted proteins | sample BONcelHN113001E9_FD_207058 | JGI IMG/M metagenome (GOLD analysis project Ga0366778, IMG submission 207058) | Enriched cells from coal bed in the Powder River Basin, Montana, United States - BONCAT cells N11 rep2 HSBNCT.N11.300.1.E9 ...
CCTCTATATAAGCATCGGTTGGTTTGGATAAATTGTGCTGCATGTGAAATGTGCAGTAAGCATGAACGATAAATTATCTTGCGATAAATAATGCATTTGTTGACTAGTGTTTTAGTCTGGTTTAGACTAGTCAGTTCTCGATTTTACGCTAAGCGCAATTTGCGTTTGCCAAAACCTCAATTTTTTGAGTTTTAAAATCAAGTAGCGCATTACCTGCGCTGTTATACCAAGTATGCGTCCCCCTATGGATTCCGGGGTCATGTTATTAACGTTGTAATTTTGTTGGATTTATAACGATGCCAACCATCAATCAATTGATTCGCCAGCCACGCGTTTCTGCGCGTGTCAAGAGCAAATCGCCGGCGCTGGAAAACAGCCCGCAAAAACGCGGAGTATGTACTCGCGTTTATACAACAACGCCAAAAAAGCCAAACTCGGCGTTGCGTAAAGTGGCTAAAGTACGTCTCACCAATGGTTTCGAGGTTATCTCGTATATCGGTGGTGAAGGCCATAATCTGCAAGAGCATAGTGTGGTTCTGCTGCGCGGTGGTCGTGTTAAGGATTTGCCTGGTGTTCGCTATCACATGGTGCGCGGCGCACTGGATACGCAAGGTGTTAAGGATCGTAAGCAATCAAGATCCAAGTATGGTACTAAGCGCGCTAAGGCTGCTAAGAAGTAATTGTTCCCGCGGTATTTGTTGCCAGCGGAGTTGTTATCGGTCCCGAATGGGCCGAGTAAGTGAGTGGTTATGATGGCCATTCGCGAGTGCGCCTAGAGTGCATTCAACTGAAGATATAAAAGGAATCGAAATGCCACGTCGTCGTGAAGTCCCCAAGCGCGAAATCCTGCCGGATCCAAAATTCGGTAATGTTGATGTCGCAAAATTTGTAAATGTTTTGATGCTTTCTGGCAAAAAATCTGTTGCTGAAAATATTATCTACGGTGCTTTTGAGCATATCCAGAGCAAGTCGGGAAAAGATCCGCTGGAAGTGTTTGCAGCAGCGATTGGTAACTGTAAGCCGATGGTCGAGGTTAAATCCCGTCGGGTTGGTGGTGCCAATTACCAGGTTCCTGTAGAAGTGCGCCCAGTGCGCCGGATGGCATTGTCAATGCGCTGGTTGCGTGAAGCTGCTAACAAGCGTAGCGAAAAATCCATGCCGCAACGTCTTGGCGGTGAATTGCTGGAGGCTGCAGAAGGTCGTGGCGGCGCAATGAAAAAGCGCGATGAGGTTCATCGTATGGCTGATGCTAATAAGGCTTTCTCGCATTTCCGCTTTTAACTGATTGAGCGATCGCTCCTTCTGACGCTCGAAGGTTGCTTTTTGCGTAATTAATTTGTTCAAAACCGGGCACATTTTTTCAAAAAATGGCGCTCGGTTTTGCGCATTAAAAATTTAGGATTGAATATGGCCCGCAAGACCCCCATTGAGCGTTACCGTAATATCGGTATTTCTGCTCATATTGATGCTGGTAAGACTACAACGACTGAGCGCGTTTTGTTCTACACCGGCGTGAATCACAAAATTGGCGAAGTGCATGATGGCGCTGCCACCATGGACTGGATGGAGCAGGAGCAAGAGCGTGGCATCACGATCACATCTGCTGCCACCACGTGTTTCTGGAAGGGTATGGCAAATAACTTCCCGGATCACCATATCAATATTATTGATACTCCAGGCCACGTTGACTTCACGATTGAAGTTGAGCGCTCGATGCGCGTGCTGGATGGTGCTTGCATGGTTTACTGCGCTGTGGGTGGTGTGCAGCCGCAATCCGAAACGGTGTGGCGTCAGGCGAATAAATACAAAGTGCCGCGTCTGGCATTCGTCAACAAGATGGATCGTACCGGCGCAAATTTCTTCAAAGTTTACGATCAGATGCGCGCGCGCTTGAAAGCTAATCCTATCCCGATGCAAGTACCTATCGGTGCTGAGGATACGTTTGCGGGCGTGATCGATCTGGTAAAAATGAAGGCGATCTACTGGGATGATGCATCGCAAGGTATGAAGTTCGAGTACCGTGATATTCCAGAAAACCTGATGGCTGACGCGAAAAAATGGCGCGAAAACATGGTTGAGGCCGCAGCTGAAGCATCAGAAGAACTGATGAATAAGTATCTGGAAGAAGGCGATTTGACAGAGAAGGAAATCAAAGCTGCGATCCGCCAACGTACTATCGCCAGTGAAATCGTCCCAATGATGTGCGGTACAGCCTTTAAAAATAAGGGTGTTCAGGCAATGTTGGATGGCGTGATCGAGTACTTGCCATCGCCATTGGATATTCCTCCTGTGCCGGGTCTCAATGAAGATGATGAGCCAGTAGTGCGTAAGTCAGAGGACAACGAAAAATTCTCGGCATTGGCATTCAAAATTGCAACAGACCCGTTTGTTGGCCAACTGTGCTTTATCCGCTGTTATTCCGGTACGCTGAATTCGGGCGATACTGTTTATAACTCCGTTAAAGAGAAAAAAGAACGCATTGGCCGCATCGTTCAGATGCATGCAAATCAGCGCGAAGAAATTAAAGAAATGCTTGCGGGTGATATTGCTGCGGTAGTCGGATTGAAAGACACGACTACTGGCGATACCTTGTGCGACGATAAAGCTATTATTGTGCTGGAACGCATGATTTTCCCTGAGCCGGTGATTTCGCAGGCAGTTGAGCCTAAGACCAAGCAGGATCAAGAGAAAATGGGCTTGGCTTTGAATCGCCTGGCAGCTGAAGATCCCTCTTTCCGCGTTCGTACCGATGAAGAATCAGGTCAAACCATCATCGCTGGTATGGGTGAGTTGCACCTGGATATTATCGTTGATCGTATGAAGCGTGAATTCAACGTCGAAGCGACCGTAGGAAAACCGCAAGTTGCTTATCGTGAAACCATCCGCAAGACTTGCGAAGAGATCGAAGGTAAATTTGTCAAGCAATCCGGTGGTCGTGGTCAGTATGGTCACGTGGTTCTGAAAATCGAACCGCAAGAACCAGGTAAAGGTTTTGAATTCATCGATGCGATCAAGGGCGGTACCGTTCCGCGCGAATACATTCCTGCAGTTGAAAAAGGTGTGCGTGAAACATTGACCTCGGGCGTGCTCGCAGGATATCCAGTGGTTGACGTTAAGGTTACCTTGTTCTTCGGTTCGTACCATGACGTCGATTCAAACGAAAACGCTTTCCGTATGGCTGGATCGATGGCGTTCAAGGACGGTTGTCGTAAGGCTAGCCCAGTCATCCTGGAGCCGATGATGGCAGTTGAAGTTGAAACGCCTGAAGATTACGCCGGTACTGTGATGGGCGATTTATCTTCGCGTCGCGGCTTGGTTCAGGGTATGGATGAAATCGCGGGCGGCGGCGGCAAGATTATTAAAGCCGAAGTACCTTTGTCCGAAATGTTTGGTTATGCGACATCGTTGCGTTCCGCAACTCAAGGTCGTGCAACTTATACGATGGAATTCAAGCACTACTCCGAAGCTCCAAAAAATGTGACAGAAGCAATCGTTATTGCTAAAAGCAAATAAGCATTTCAGAGTATCTCTCACTCCATAAGGAGTGAGTTTTTAAGTAATTATATAAATCGTTCTTTTTGAAGGAAATTTAAAATGGCAAAAAGCAAGTTTGAGCGGACCAAGCCGCACGTGAATGTAGGCACGATTGGCCACGTTGATCACGGCAAGACCACGCTGACCGCGGCGATTGCAACGGTATTGTCGAAGAAATTTGGCGGCGAAGCCAAAGGCTACGACCAGATTGACAATGCACCGGAAGAAAAAGCGCGCGGCATCACGATCAACACCTCGCACGTCGAATACGAAACCGAAGCACGTCACTACGCCCACGTAGACTGCCCAGGCCATGCCGATTATGTCAAAAACATGATCACCGGCGCTGCGCAAATGGACGGCGCGATCCTGGTCTGTTCCGCAGCCGACGGCCCGATGCCGCAAACCCGCGAGCACATCCTGCTGGCACGCCAAGTTGGCGTGCCGTACATCATCGTGTTCCTCAACAAATGCGACATGGTCGACGACGAAGAATTGCTCGAACTCGTCGAAATGGAAGTGCGCGAACTGCTCTCCAAATACGAATTCCCAGGCGACGACCTGCCGATCATCAAAGGTTCTGCCAAGCTCGCACTCGAAGGCGATACAGGTCCATTGGGTGAGCAAGCGATCCTCGCGCTGGCACATGCACTCGACACTTACATCCCCACACCGGAGCGCGCGATTGATGGCGCCTTCCTGTTGCCAGTGGAAGACGTATTCTCGATCTCCGGTCGCGGCACTGTCGTCACCGGTCGTATCGAGCGCGGCATTGTCAAAGTCGGCGAAGAAATCGAAATCATCGGCATCAAAGACACGGTCAAAACCACCTGCACCGGCGTCGAAATGTTCCGCAAGCTGCTCGACCAAGGTCAGGCCGGCGACAACGTAGGCGTACTGCTGCGCGGCACCAAGCGTGAAGACGTCGAGCGCGGTCAAGTCTTGGCCAAGCCAGGCTCGATCAAGCCGCACAGCCACTTCACCGGCGAAATCTACGTGTTGTCGAAAGACGAAGGCGGCCGTCATACACCGTTCTTCAACAACTATCGTCCACAATTCTATTTCCGTACCACGGACGTAACCGGTTCGATCGAATTGCCTAAAGACAAAGAAATGGTCATGCCAGGCGATAACGTTTCGATCACGGTCAAGCTGATCAACCCGATCGCGATGGAAGAAGGCTTGCGCTTCGCCATCCGTGAAGGCGGCCGTACTGTCGGCGCGGGCGTCGTTGCAAAAATTATCGAGTAAGTAGCACTGTCGATTTGATTGTAATCATCAAATCATATCGCCGTAAATGCGCAAGCATTTACGGCTCGTTCTTTTAAGGAATATTCATGCAAAATCAAAAAATCCGTATTCGTCTGAAAGCATTTGACTATAAATTGATCGATCAGTCAGCGCTTGAAATTGTTGAAACCGCAAAGCGTACTGGTGCAGTAGTTAAGGGTCCAGTCCCATTGCCAACACGTATTCAGCGCTTTGACGTACTGCGTTCGCCGCACGTCAACAAAACTTCACGCGATCAATTCGAGATTCGTACGCATCAGCGTTTAATGGATATTGTTGATCCAACAGATAAAACTGTAGATGCATTGATGAAACTAGATTTGCCAGCGGGTGTGGACGTCGAAATTAAACTGCAGTAATTAAATACCGACATAACATAAACCGTTGTAAAAATAAAGTTAGTGAGTTAAAATAATCGGCTTCGGTGTGAGCATGCAAGTTTGTGTGTTCACACATTATTAGTAGTACAAACAGTCAGCCCTGCCCAATCGTAGGTGGGAATGGAGAAAACAATGAGCCTAGGCCTTGTTGGTCGTAAGGTTGGTATGATGCGCATCTTTACGGATGACGGGAGTTCAGTTCCTGTAACCGTTCTGGACGTATCTAACAATCGAGTAACGCAAATTAAAACCCCTGGTACCGATGGTTATTCCGCAGTGCAAGTTGCATTCGGGCAGCGTCGTGCTTCGCGGGTTAATAAAGCATCTGCTGGACATCACGCGAAAGCTGGCGTAGAAGCTGGTTCCGTCCTTAAAGAATTCCGTGTCGACTCCATTAAGGCTTCTGAAATGAAGTCTGGTGATGTTGTGGCGGTCAATTTGTTTGAGGTTGGTCAGAAGGTTGATGTGCAAGGTGTGACTATTGGTAAGGGTTATGCGGGCGTTATCAAGCGCTATCATTTTTCTTCTGGTCGCGCAACACATGGTAACTCGCGTTCGCATAACGTGCCTGGCTCTATTGGTATGGCGCAAGATCCGGGTCGTGTTTTTCCTGGTAAGCGTATGACAGGGCATTTGGGCGATGCTACCCGTACAGTGCAAAATCTTGAAATCGCACGCATCGACGTTGAGCGCCAGCTTCTGTTGGTGAAGGGTGCTATTCCTGGTGCGAAAAACGGTCAGGTTGTTGTGACTCCGGCTATTAAAGCTCAAGCTAAGAAGGGGGCGTAATCAATGGAACTTAAGCTCCTGAATGATCAAGGACAAGCTGGCTCAAATGTTGCGGCACCCGATGCGGTGTTTGGTCGCGACTACAATGAGGCCTTGATACATCAAGTTGTCGTGGCATATCAAGCAAATGCCCGTAGTGGTAATCGTAAGCAAAAAGACCGTGAAGAAGTTCACCACACAACCAAAAAGCCTTGGCGTCAAAAAGGGACGGGGCGTGCCCGTGCTGGTATGTCTTCTTCGCCGTTATGGCGTGGGGGTGGTCGTATTTTCCCAAATTCTCCAGATGAGAATTTCACGCACAAGGTCAACAAAAAAATGTATCGCGCTGGTGTTTGCTCGATACTTTCTCAGTTGGCCCGTGAAGATCGGTTGTCCATCATAGAGAATTTGACTCTGGAAGCACCGAAGACCAAGCTTTTGTCTCAGAAGCTGAAGGCGATGGGGTTAGATTCGGTACTGGTAATTACTGATGTTCTAGATGAGAATCTACTGTTGGCATCGCGCAATCTGCCGCATGTTTTAGTGGTTGAGCCGCGTCACGCTGATCCAGTATCTTTGGTTCATTACAAGAAGATCCTGATAACCAAGTCGGCTTTGGTGAAGATTGAGGAGATGCTGGCATGAGTACAATTGTAAAGCATAGTGAAGAACGTTTAATGAAGGTGTTGTTGGCGCCTGTGATCTCAGAAAAGGCAACTTTCGTTGCGGAGAAAAATGAGCAAGTCGTTTTTCTTGTAATGCCTGATGCTACCAAGCCGGAAATCAGGGCTGCAGTTGAGCTGCTTTTCAAGGTTGAAGTCGAGTCTGTGCAAGTTGCTAACCGCATCGGCAAGCAAAAGCGTTCAGGTAAATTCAATGGTCGTCGCAATCATACCAAGCGTGCCTTTGTGTGCTTGAAGCCAGGCCAAGAAATCAACTTCTCCGAGGAGGCTAAATAATGGCACTCGTTAAGGTAAAGCCAACCTCGCCTGGCCGCCGTGGTATGGTCAAGGTAGTAAATGCCGACTTGTATAAAGGTCGTCCATTTGCAGCGCTTATTGAAAAAAAATCGAAAACTGCGGGCCGAAATAATAACGGTCACATTACTACCCGCCACATCGGCGGTGGTCATAAGCAGCACTATCGCGTGATCGACTTCAAGCGTCAGAAGGATGGTATTCCGGCGAAAGTGGAGCGTATCGAATACGATCCAAATCGCACTGCGAATATCGCTCTGCTGTGCTATGCCGACGGTGAGCGCCAGTACATTATTGCCACCAAGGGCATGGCCGTTGGTGACAGCGTAATGAACGGTTCGGAAGCGCCTATCAAGTCAGGCAACTGCCTGCCGATTCGCAACATTCCAGTCGGTACCGTCATGCACTGCGTCGAAATGCTGCCAGGTAAGGGTGCCCAAATGGCGCGTACCGCTGGCGCCGGCGTGGTCTTGATGGCGCGTGAAGGTACCTACGCTCAAGTGCGTCTGCGCTCGGGTGAGGTGCGTCGTGTGCATATCGAGTGCCGTGCAACCGTGGGTGAAGTCGGCAACGCCGAACACAGCCTGCGCAAAATCGGTAAGGCAGGCGCAATGCGCTGGCGTGGCGTTCGTCCGACGGTTCGTGGTGTTGTTATGAATCCAGTCGATCACCCGCATGGTGGTGGTGAAGGTAAAACCGCAGCCGGTCGTCATCCAGTGTCACCATGGGGTCAGCAGACTAAAGGTAAGAAGACGCGTCGCAATAAGCGCACGACTTCTATGATCGTCTCGCGCCGTGGTAAGAAATAAGGGGTAGCACATGACACGTTCATTGAAAAAAGGGCCGTTCTGTGACGCCCATCTGGTTAAAAAAGTTGAGACAGCGCAAGCGATCAAAGACAAAAAGCCAATCAAGACATGGTCTCGTCGTTCAACCATCATGCCGGATTTCATCGGTTTGACAATTGCGGTGCATAACGGCAAGCAGCATGTGCCAGTTTATGTTTCCGAAAACATGGTTGGCCATAAACTTGGTGAATTTGCGTTAACGCGCACTTTCAAAGGTCATGCTGCTGATAAAAAGGCTAAGAGATAAGGTCCATGATGGAAACTAAAGCAACCCTCCGTGGTGTGCGCTTGTCGGCTCAAAAGGGCCGCCTTGTTGCCGATCTGATCCGGGGCAAAAAAATTGACCAAGCACTCAACATTTTGACTTTCAGCCCGAAGAAAGGTGCTGTAATCATTAAGAAAGTACTTGAATCGGCGATCGCAAATGCTGAGCACAATGACGGTGCTGACATTGACGAATTGACAGTGAAAACTATCTACGTCGAAAAAGGCTCGGTCTTGAAACGCTTTACTGCGCGCGCTAAAGGCCGTGGTGATCGAATTTCCAAGCAATCCTGTCACATATACGTGACTGTCGGCAACTAAGGAGTCACGATGGGACAGAAGATTCACCCTACCGGTTTTCGTCTTTCGGTTACACGTAACTGGGGATCACGTTGGTATGCTGGCAATAGCAATTTTGCCACTATGCTAAGTGAAGATCTCAAGGCTCGCACTTACCTTAAGAAAAAACTGAAGAACGCATCTGTTGGCCGTGTTTTGATTGAGCGGCCTGCAAAAAATGCACGTTTCACAATTTTCAGTTCACGTCCAGGTGTGGTAATTGGCAAGAAGGGCGAGGACATCGAAGTTCTCAAAACTGAACTTACCAAAATCATGGGCGTGCCTGTTCATGTGAATATTGAAGAAATTCGCAAGCCAGAAACAGATGCACAACTGATTGCGGATTCAATTGCGCAGCAATTGGAAAAACGTATCATGTTCCGCCGCGCGATGAAGCGTGCAATGCAGAATGCTATGCGTTTAGGTGCCCTTGGTATCAAGATCATGTCATCAGGTCGCTTGAATGGTATCGAAATTGCGCGTAAGGAATGGTATCGTGAGGGACGTGTTCCTCTCCATACGTTGCGTGCTGATATTGATTACGGATTTGGTGAAGCGCAAACAACTTACGGCATTATCGGCATCAAAGTTTGGGTCTATAAAGGTGACCGTTTGCCTAATGGTGAAACACCAGTAATAGAAACTCCATTCGACGATGAGAAAAAACGTCGTGGCCCACGCCGCGATGATGGTAAGCCAGCAGGACGTCCGCGCCCGAAAAGAGCTGATGGTCAAGTTGCTGCAGCACCACCGTCTTCCGCAGCCAAGCGCGTTTATACCAAGAAGCCAGATGGTGTCGCTGATAGTGCAGTCGCGGTATCAGCTGAGAAAGCAGGAGAATAATCATGCTGCAACCAGCACGCAGAAAATATCGTAAAGAGCAAAAAGGCCGTAATACAGGTATCTCGCATTCGCGTGGTACAGCTGTATCGTTCGGAGAGTTCGGCTTAAAGGCAGTTGCACGCGGACGCATCACTGCGCGTCAGATTGAGGCTGCTCGTCGTGCCATGACTCGTCACATTAAGCGTGGCGGTCGTATCTGGATTCGTATTTTTCCTGATAAGCCAATTTCTCAGAAACCTGCCGAAGTTCGGATGGGTAACGGTAAAGGTAATCCTGAGTATTATGTTGCTGAAATCCAGCCAGGAAAAATGCTGTATGAGATGGATGGTGTAGATGAAGCGTTGGCGCGAGAAGCATTCCGCTTGGCGGCATCTAAATTGCCGTTGTTGACTACGTTTGTCGTGCGTCAAGTCGGCCAATAATAGGGGTGAAACATGAATTTATCTGAGCTCCGTGGCAAAGATCAGGCGGCACTAACTAAAGAGCTGAATGACCTGCTGAAAGCACAGTTTAGTCTGCGTATGCAAATTGCTACGCAGCAATTAAACAATACTTCACAGCTTAAAAAGGTGCGCCGTGACATTGCGCGCGTGAAGACTGTCATGAATCTGAAGGACGCTAAGTAATGAACGATCAAGTGAAGCAAACGCTTAAGCGTACTCTGATTGGCAAAGTGGTATCAGACAAGATGGACAAGACTGTTACCGTGCAGATCGAGCGCCACGTAAAGCATCCTTTGTATGGCAAGATCATTATGCGCTCAAACAAGTACCATGCACATGATGAGGCTAATCAGGCCAAAGAAGGTGATACTGTAGAAATACAAGAGGGTCGTCCGATTTCCAAAACTAAATCTTGGACGGTTACTCGTGTTATACAAGTGGCACAAGTAGTGTAATTATCTCTTGCAGGCCAAGCATTTTAATGTGATAATGCTTGGCTTCATTCATGAACTTGAATGAATTTCGCGAGACCAGTCACTGGTTTTGCGAGTCAGCCAGTTTTTCTATAACGTCCACCCAAGCAGTGCGCTTAATCAGTGTGCTGGCGGGACCAAGACTGACCGATGCGGCGTTCGCGCTTTAATCGGGTTAAGTTGGGAAAGAGAATATTATGATTCAAACAGAAAGCCGTCTCGAAGTGGCCGACAATACTGGTGCAAAAGAAGTTTTGTGCATTAAAGTATTGGGTGGTTCTAAGCGTCGCTATGCGGGTATTGGCGATGTAATTAAAGTGACTGTTAAAGTCGCAGCTCCACGCGGTCGCGTGAAAAAGGGTGAAATTTATAACGCAGTGGTTGTTCGTACTGCGAAAGGCGTTCGCCGTCCAGATGGTTCGTTGGTTAAATTTGATAGCAATGCTGCTGTCTTGCTTAATGCGAAATTAGAGCCTATTGGCACGCGTATTTTTGGGCCGGTTACACGTGAGTTGCGCACAGAGCGCTTCATGAAAATCGTGTCGCTTGCGCCTGAAGTCCTGTAAGGAGTCGTTATGGATAAGATTCGTAAAAACGACGAAGTCATCGTCTTGGCCGGTAAGGATAAGGGCAAGCGCGGTGTTGTTCAGCGTCGTGTAGATGTTGCGCATGTGGTTGTTGATGGTATTAACATCGCTAAAAAAGCAGTTAAGCCTAATCCAATGACTGGTGCAACTGGTGGCATCGTTGATAAGTTGATGCCGATTCATGTGTCAAATGTTGCTTTGTTTAATGCAGCAACTGGCAAGGCAGATCGCGTTGGTTTTAAAGATGTGGATGGCGTTAAGGTCCGCATTTTCAAATCCAGTGGCGAAGTTGTTAAGGTTTAAGAGATCATGGCTCGTCTCCAAGAGTTTTACAAAGAAAAAGTCGTCGCTGGCTTGACAGAGAAGTTTTCCTATAAATCTGCCATGGAAGTGCCGCGTATCCTTAAGATCACCCTGAATATGGGATTGTCTGAGGCGATTGCCGATAAGAAAATTATTGAGCATGCTGTCGGTGACTTGACTAAAATCGCTGGTCAGAAGCCTGTTGTAACTAAGGCTCGAAAAGCGATTGCTGGTTTTAAGATTCGCGAAGGCTACCCGATTGGTTGTATGGTAACTTTGCGTGGGACTCGTATGTATGAGTTCCTGGATCGTTTCATTACAGTCGCGCTGCCGCGTGTACGGGATTTCCGGGGTGTTTCTGGTCGCGCGTTTGATGGTCGGGGTAACTACAATATCGGCGTTAAAGAGCAGATCATTTTCCCCGAAATCGAATACGACAAAATCGATGTGTTGCGCGGTATGAATATTAGCATCACGACTACCGCTAAGACCGACGATGAAGCTAAAGCGCTTCTCGCCGCCTTTAAATTCCCGTTCAGAAACTGAGGGCGACATGGCAAAATTGTCACTGATTAACCGTGAGAAAAAACGTGCTGATTTGGTAAAGAAATTTGCCGGAAAACGTGCGGAATTAAAAGCCATTGTTGATGATCAATCAAAATCGGAAGAGGAGCGTTATGAAGCGCGCCTCAAATTGCAGGCGCTTCCACGCAATGCAAATCCGACACGTCAGCGTAACCGCTGTTCGTTAACTGGTCGTCCACGTGGTACCTACCGTAAATTCGGTTTGGGCCGTATCAAGCTCCGTGAAATAGCCATGCGCGGCGAAATTCCCGGTATGACTAAAGCTAGCTGGTAATAGGAGTAGATGCAATGAGTATGAGCGATCCTATCGCCGATATGCTGACCCGTATTCGCAACGCACAAGGTGTAAGTAAGGCAGTTGTATCGATGCCTTCGTCTAAAGTTAAAGTTGCGATTGCAAACGTCCTTAAGGACGAGGGTTACATTGAAGATTTCGCTGTATCCGAAACTGCGGGTAAAGCGGAACTCAAAATCGGTTTGAAATATTATGTAAATCGTCCCGTCATTGAGCGTTTGGAGCGCGTTTCCCGTCCAGGGTTGCGCGTTTATAAAGGTAAAGACGAGATCCCTAGTGTAATGAATGGCCTGGGTGTGGCAATTGTATCTACTCCTAAGGGCGTCATGACAGACCGCAAAGCACGCGCAACCGGTGTCGGTGGCGAAGTAATTTGCTACGTGGCCTAAGGAGTCCAAGATGTCTCGTGTAGGTAAAATGCCGATTGCTCTGACTGCTGGTGCTGAAGTTAGTATTTCGTCAGATCAAATTGTAGTAAAAGGCCCTTTGGGTACACTTTCGCAGCCTTTAACGGGTTTGGTAAAAGTGACCAATGACAACGGAATGTTGAAATTTGATGTCTTGGACGATAGCCGAGAAGCAAATGCAATGTCTGGAACTCTGCGCGCCTTGGTTAATAACATGGTCAATGGCGTGACTAAAGGATTTGAGCGGAAATTGAACTTGGTTGGCGTTGGTTATCGCGCCCAAGCTCAAGGGGATAAATTAAACCTTTCGCTCGGTTTTTCTCATCCAGTAGTGCATCAGATGCCTGATGGTGTCAAATGTGAGACACCAACTCAAACTGAGATTCTGATCAAGGGTGTTGATAAACAGCAAGTTGGTCAGGTTGCTGCTGAAGTTCGCGCTTACCGCCGTCCTGAGCCTTATAAAGGCAAGGGTGTCCGCTATGCGGATGAAGTGGTAAAGCTTAAAGAAACCAAGAAGAAGTAATAGGGGCTGACGATGGACAAGAAACAATCACGGCTGCGCCGCGGACGTCAAACTCGTGCCAAGATCGCAGAGTTAAAGGTAAATCGTTTATCTGTGCACCGTACCAATTTGCATATCTATGCCAGTCTTATCGGCCCAGATGCAAAGATTCTTGCTTCAGCTTCTACTATGGAAGCCGAAGTGCGACAAGAGTTGGCTGGCCAGTCTGGCAAGGGCGGTAACGCAGCTGCAGCGACTTTGGTCGGCAAGCGTGTCGCAGAAAAAGCACTCCAAGCAGGAATTACCGAAGTTGCGTTTGATCGCTCCGGTTTTCGTTACCATGGCCGTGTTAAGGCGTTGGCTGAAGCCGCGCGTGAAGCTGGTCTGAAGTTCTAAGGAAGAATCGTCATGGCAAAAATGCAGGCAAAAATGCAAAGCGACAAGCCCGATGATGGCATGCGCGAAAAAATGATTGCGATCAACCGTGTGACCAAAGTGGTTAAAGGCGGTCGTATCATGGGCTTCGCTGCATTGACAGTAGTGGGTGACGGCGATGGTCGTATCGGCATGGGCAAGGGCAAATCGAAAGAAGTGCCGGTCGCTGTTCAAAAAGCGATGGAAGAAGCTCGCCGCAATATGATCAAAGTTAGTCTCAAGGATGGCACGATACAGCACACTATTACTGGTAAGCACGGTGCTTCCAAAGTGCTCATGGCCCCAGCTAAAGAAGGTACTGGCGTTATCGCCGGTGGCGCAATGCGCGCAATTTTCGAAGTCATGGGTGTAACTAACATTGTGGCAAAGTCAAACGGCTCAAGCAATCCATACAATATGGTTCGTGCGACGCTTAATGGCCTGGCCAAAATGAGTACCCCATCTGAAATTGCTGCCAAGCGTGGCAAATCAGTTGAAGAAATCCTGGGCTAAGGAGGCTCTCATGACAAACACAGTAAAAGTGCAATTAGTCAAAGGCCTCATTGGTACACGCGAATCCCACCGTGCAACAGTACGTGGTCTTGGCTTGCGCCGTGTGAATTCGATTTCTGAGTTGCAAGACACGCCATCTGTACGTGGCATGATCAACAAAGTATCGTATCTTGTAAAAGTTGTGGCGTAAGGCTTACAGCCGTACGAATGGAGTTAATCATGGAATTAAATACAATTCAACCAGCTGAAGGTGCAAAGCACGCGAAGCGTCGTGTTGGCCGCGGTATTGGTTCTGGCCTTGGCAAAACCGCAGGTCGCGGACATAAGGGTCAAAAATCGCGTTCAGGTGGATTTCACAAAGTTGGTTTTGAAGGTGGTCAAATGCCACTTCAAAGACGTTTGCCAAAGCGCGGCTTTAAATCTACAGCTACGCCTTTCAAAGCTGAAGTGCGCTTATCCGACTTGGAGTCATTGCCATTGACGGAGATCGATATTTTGTCGCTGAAGCAGGCTGGCATTATCGGGCAGTTGGCAAAAGTTGTTCGTGTAATATTTTGCGGTAATTTGACCAAAAAAATTAACACCAAGGGCTTGATTGCGACTAAGGGTGCAAAAGCTGCAATTGAAGCTCTTGGCGGCTCAGTCGCTTAAGCTGTCGGTGTAAATCGGAGCATTATATTGGCGACTAGTCCAGCAATAGCTAAAGGAGCGTCAGGAGGGTTCCCTTGGAGCCGTCTTTGGTTTCTTCTTGCGGCCTTAGTGGTTTACCGTGTTGGATCTCATATTCCTGTTCCTGGAATTGATCCGACACAGTTAGCTCAACTATTTAAACAAAACCAAGGTGGTATCTTGGGTATGTTTAATATGTTTTCTGGGGGATCTCTTTCCCGTTTTACCATATTTGCTCTTGGTATTATGCCGTATATTTCGGCCTCAATTATCATGCAGCTCATGGCGATTGTTTCGCCGCAGTTGGAAGCAATCAAAAAAGAGGGTGAATCAGGGCGACGTAAAATTACGCAATATACGCGTTACGGCACTCTAGTTCTTGCACTTTTTCAAGGCTTGGGAATTGCGGTTGCACTTGAGTCTCAAGCTGGATTGGTAATTGATCCGGGTATGGCTTTCAGGTTCACGACGGTAGTGACGCTGCTAACAGGAACAATGTTTCTGATGTGGTTGGGAGAGCAGATTACTGAACGTGGTTTGGGTAATGGCATCTCCATAATTATATTTGCTGGGATCGCCGCAGGATTGCCAGGTGCAGTTGCTGGTCTGTTTGAGTTGGTACGTACAGGCTCCATGAATGCTCTTTCTGCCATATTGATTTGCTTGGTTGCCACTGGCGTTACTTTTGCTGTCGTATTTATTGAGCAAGGTCAGCGCAAGATTTTGGTGAATTATGCAAAGAGGCAAGTAGGGAACAAAATTTATGGCGGGCAAAGTAGCCATTTGCCATTAAAGCTTAATATGGCGGGCGTAATCCCCCCAATTTTTGCCTCGTCAATAATCCTGTTTCCGGCTACAATCACCAGTTGGTTTACTTCTGGCGATACCTCAAGCGGATTTGTTCGATTCTTGAAAGACTTGGCAGCATCAATGGCACCAGGCGAGCCGATTCATGCATTATTGTATTCAGGCGCAATCATATTTTTCTGTTTCTTTTACACGGCTCTGGTTTTTAACAGCAAGGAAACAGCAGATAATTTGAAGAAGAGTGGCGCATTTGTTCCAGGAATCAGGCCTGGGGATCAAACTGCACGCTATATCGACAAAATCTTGATGCGGTTAACTCTGGCTGGAGCTGTATATATAACACTCGTGTGTTTATTGCCTGAATTTCTTATAGCAAGATGGAAGGTGCCATTTTATTTCGGTGGTACATCGCTGTTGATTATTGTTGTTGTAACGATGGATTTTATGGCTCAGATACAGAACTACGTGATGTCTCAGCAATATGAATCGTTGCTTCGTAAAGCGAATTTCAAGGGCTGAATTCCTTAGTGATAACCGCCCATTAGAAAGAGCAGACCGAATGGCAAAAGATGATGTTATACAGTTGCAGGGAGAGGTTCTTGAGAATCTTCCAAATGCAACATTTCGAGTTAAGTTGGAAAATGGTCATGTAGTCCTGGGCCATATCTCCGGCAAGATGCGTATGAACTATATTCGTATATTGCCGGGCGATAAAGTGACTGTGGAGTTGACGCCATATGATCTAAGCAGGGCACGGATTGTTTTCCGTACTAAATAGTTTTTAAGACGAATCGAACCTAGAAGTGAAGGAAGAGGGCAAAAATGAAAGTTCTCGCATCAGTCAAGCGGATCTGCCGCAATTGCAAGATTATTAAGCGCAAAGGCGTTGTTCGTGTTATTTGCACGGAACCGCGCCATAAACAGCGCCAAGGTTAATTAACGTTATTGATCGAGGAATAACGAATGGCACGTATTGCAGGGGTTAATATCCCAAACCATCAGCACACTGTTATCGGCTTAACGGCTATTTATGGTGTAGGTCGCCCACGGGCGCAAGAAATTTGTGAAAAAACAGGAGTCTTGACTACTAAAAAGGTCAAGGATCTGGATGATAACGAATTAGAGAAGCTTCGCGACGAGATTGGAAAATTCATCGTTGAGGGTGATCTGCGTCGTGAAATCTCGATGAACATCAAGCGTCTCATGGATCTTGGTTGTTATCGCGGTATGCGTCATCGCAAGGGCTTGCCTTGCCGTGGTCAGCGTACACGTACTAATGCTCGTACCCGCAAGGGGCCGCGCAAAGCCGCTCAGTCGCTGAAAAAATAATCCGGCGTCAGCTTGATTAGTCTTCGGATTCAAGGAAATTATTATGGCAAAAGCTCAGAATAGCGCCGCAGCAGCACGTGTGCGCAAGAAGGTCAAAAAAAATGTTGCTGAGGGTATTGCACATGTGCACGCCTCTTTCAATAACACGATCATCACCATTACGGATCGCCAGGGAAATGCACTTTCCTGGGCAACTTCCGGCGGTGCTGGCTTTAAAGGTTCGCGTAAATCGACACCATTTGCTGCGCAGGTAGCTGCTGAAGCTGCAGGCAAAGTGGCTGTTGAATGTGGCGTTAAAAATCTTGAAGTCCGCATCAAGGGACCTGGTCCTGGACGTGAATCCGCAGTGCGTGCATTAAACAATCTGGGTATCAAAATTACTCAAATTCAAGATGTTACGCCGGTACCACATAACGGATGTCGGCCACCTAAGCGTCGCCGTATCTGATTTACATTTGCTTTATTTAAAGCAGATATAAATAACCCGCCAAATTATTTGGCGGTATTTTTTTAAGACCACCGTGTGATTGCAGGTTGATCATACTAGCGCTCAGCTAATCAAAATTCGATGAAGCTATTGGGGCGTGAATCAATAATTAAAAGGAAATTCCGTGGCACGTTATATTGGACCTAAAGCAAAACTTTCACGTCGCGAAGGCACTGATTTGTTCCTCAAGAGTGCACGTCGCTCATTGGATTCAAAGTGCAAACTGGATGTAAAACCTGGTCAGCACGGCATCAAGTCGGGTGCGCGTACTTCTGACTACGGTAATCAGTTGCGTGAGAAGCAAAAAGTTAAACGTATGTATGGCATTCTGGAGCGTCAGTTCCGTCGCTATTTCGCCGAAGCTGACCGTCGCAAAGGTAATACTGGCGAAAGCTTGCTGAAATTGCTTGAATCGCGTCTGGATAATGTGGTTTACCGTATGGGTTTTGGTTCGACCCGCGCTGAAGGGCGTCAGTTGGTCAGCCATAAAGCTTTCACGGTGAATGATATTGTTGTCAATATTGCTTCATATCAGGTCAAGCCGGGCGATGTAGTTGCCGTACGCGAAAAATCCAAGAAGCAAGTTCGGATTGTCGAAGCGCTTTCTTTGGCAGAGCAAATCGGCATGCCATCGTGGGTTTCTGTCGATAGCAAAAAAATGGAAGGCACTTTCAAGTCCGTTCCAGATCGTAGCGATATCGCTAATGACGTCAATGAATCGCTGATCGTCGAATTGTATTCCCGTTAATTTAGCAATGTAGTCGCAATAATCGCCTACCGGTTTTCCGGTAGGTATTTTTCATTGTGCCATCAGCCTTATCGGTGTAACGAGCCGAGGGTATTGAAAAGGACATTTCATGCAAAACAGTTTATTAAAGCCCCGTATTATTGACGTCGAAACTTTAGGTGCAAGCCATGCCAAAGTTGTGATGGAACCGTTCGAACGTGGTTACGGCCATACTCTTGGCAATGCTTTGCGTCGGGTGCTGCTCTCGTCCATGGTTGGTTTTGCGCCAACTGAAGTTACGATTGCAGGCGTCGTGCATGAATATTCTTCCCTCGATGGCGTCCAGGAAGACGTTGTTGATTTGCTGCTGAATTTGAAGGGTGTTGTATTCAAGGTGCATAACCGCGATGAAGTCACCTTGACGCTTAAAAAAGAGGGTGAAGGTCCTGTTTTGGCTTCGGATATCGATTTGCCGCACGATGTCGAGCTTATCAATCCAAATCATGAAATTGCCCATCTGACCGCCGGCGGCAAGCTGGATATGCAAATCAAGATTGAAAAAGGCCGTGGTTACGTGCCTGGGAATGTTCGCCGTCTTGCTGAAGACACTAACAAGACCATCGGTCGCATTATCTTGGATGCCTCTTTCTCGCCAGTACGTCGCGTTTCTTATTCGGTCGAATCGGCTCGGGTTGAGCAGCGTACGGATCTGGATAAACTGGTTATTAATATCGAAACCAATGGTGTGATCTCGCCTGAAGAAGCGATTCGTCAGTCTGCACGGGTATTGGTTGAACAATTGAGCGTATTTGCTGCATTGGAAGGTACCGAAGCTGCTGCAGAAGCGCCATCGCGTACGCCGGCAGTGGATCCGATTCTGTTGCGTCCAGTCGATGATCTGGAGCTGACAGTACGTTCCGCCAACTGCCTCAAAGCTGAAAATATTTACTATATTGGCGACTTGATTCAGCGTAGCGAAAACGAATTGCTCAAGACGCCAAACCTGGGTCGCAAGTCCTTGAATGAAATCAAGGAAGTATTGGCTTCCCGCGGCTTGACTTTAGGTATGAAACTTGAAAACTGGCCGCCTGTCGGTTTGGAAAAATAATATTGGGCGTTAATAAGAATTAACTTATTTTCGACTTGTTTAGTATAATCGTGCACTCAAATTTACCGGCCCGCGTAGTCGCAGATTAATGCCGCTACGATAGAAGAGCTGGAATCAAACTTAACTAGAAAGGAACTACCATGCGTCATCGTCACGGCCTTCGCAAGCTCAATCGTACTTCTTCCCACCGTCTGGCAATGTTGCGCAACATGACAGTATCCCTGCTGCGTCATGAAGCGATCAAAACAACTCTGCCGAAAGCCAAAGAATTGCGTCGCGTTATTGAGCCAATCCTTACCTTGGGCAAGACAGATACTCTGGCCAACAAGCGTCTCGCATTTAATCGTTTGCGTGACCGTGAAATGGTCGTTAAGTTGTTTGCTGAACTCGGCCCGCGTTATGCTAATCGCAATGGCGGTTATCTGCGCATTTTGAAAATGGGTTTCCGCGTTGGTGACAATGCACCTATGGCCTTCATCGAATTGCTCGACCGCCCAGAGACAACTGAAGCAGTAGAAATTGCAGATGCAGAATAAATAACCGCTTTTCAATAGCGCGTTACGTACAAAAGCCAGGCTAAGCCTGGCTTTTGTACGTATTGGGTACACTGCTGGTGCGCTATTGAGTATGGATTCGTCCTTGCCTGCAGAACAGTTCAGGCTGAGATGGAAATTCACGGTAGCATATTGCTTATCGTTTATGCAGTTAAGGGACTCTCGAATGCCGCAGTCTGATATTTTATCGGTGGAAAACCTGCATAAATCTTACGGCAAGGGAAATGCGAAAAGTGTCGTAGTAGATAATCTGAATTTTTCCTTGCGTCGTGGCGAGTGTTTTGGATTGCTCGGGCCCAATGGCGCGGGCAAGACCACTACTTTACGTTTATGCCTTGGATTGACCGCGCCAGACAGCGGTCGAATAATATTGGCCGGCCAAAGCATTCCCGCGAATGCGCGCCAGGCGCGTTTGCGTGTCGGCGTCGTGCCTCAGGCAGACAATCTCGATCCCGACTTTACCGTGTCCGAAAACCTGTTGGTCTTCGGGCGGTATTTTGGTATTCCCGACACAGTCATCAGCGCACGCATTCCTGCACTGCTTGAGTTCGCCAACCTGACGGCGAAAAAAAATGCAGGAATAGCAGAGCTCTCTGGCGGCATGAAGCGGCGCCTGATGCTGGCGCGCGCACTGGTCAACGATCCTGACCTGATCTTCATGGACGAGCCCACTACCGGGCTGGACCCACAAGCGCGCCATATGATCTGGCAGCGTTTAAAGGCATTGGTGAGCCAGGGCAAAACCATTTTGTTGACTACCCACTTCATGGATGAGGCCGAGCGCTTGTGCGATCGCCTTGCGGTGATCGATCATGGCAAGATGATTGCGGAAGGCTCTCCCCGCAGTTTGATTGCACGACACATCGAATCGGAGGTGGTCGAAGTGTATGGGGAAGGTGCGCGCATTTGGGGCGATAATCTGGGGCGCCATCAATCGGTACGGGTCGAAATAAGCGGGGAAACGGTGTTTTGCTATACCAACGATGCGCAGCAGTTATTGACCAGTCTGCATATGACCTCGGATGTGCGTTTCGTGCACCGCCCGGCAAATCTGGAAGATCTGTTTCTGAAACTGACCGGCAGAGAAATACGGGACTAGAATGGCTTCTTCATCTTATGCGTTACCTTCCTTTTCACTGCGTTTTCGTCCTATCTGGCAAAGAAATTTCCTGGTCTGGAAAAAACTTGCGGTCGCCAGTGTTTTGGGCAATATTGCCGATCCCTTGATTACCTTGGTCGCTTTCGGCTATGGGCTGGGCAGTTTGCTCAAGCAGATCGAAGGCATTCCTTACATCAATTATCTGGGCTCGGGCTCCATTTGCATGTCGATCATGATGGCGGCCTCTTTCGAGGCGCTGTATTCCGCTTTTTCCCGCATGCATGTGCAAAAATCGTGGGACGCCTTGCTCAATGCGCCGTTGGCGCTGGACGATATTCTTTTGGCAGAAATGCTGTGGGCCGCCAGCAAAGCGATGTTCTCTGGACTGGTGATCCTGGGCGTGCTGCTGTGTTTGCAGATCGGCTTGAATACCCATACTGTGCTGGTGCTGCCGTTATTGTTCATTATCGGCATGACATTTGCGTCGATGGGCCTGGTCATTAATGCGCTGGCGCGAGGGTATGATTTTTTTACCTATTACTTCACGATGGTGCTCACGCCGATGGTGTTCTTGTCGGGAGTATATTATCCGATCGCTCAATTGCCGGACTGGTTGCAAATGATTTCCCGCATACTGCCATTGGGAGCAGCGGTCAATCTGGTGCGGCCATTAATCCTCGGCGCTTGGCCCGTTGCGCCGGTGCGCGATCTGGCATTATTGCTGGCATATTGCGTTTCCGGATTTTATTTGGCAACCGTGCTGACGCGCCAGCGCTTGCTGAAATAAGCGCATCGATTGTTTTTCCATGGCGAACTTGTGCATGGCTTGGCAAGCGCGGGCAATATCCGGCAATGTTGTTTTTGTGAACGTATTGCCTGCGCCGCAGTCCATTCATCGCTGTTCAAGAAAATTGCGTAGCGCGTTCAAGTGCCTATGAATGCACGCCACGGTATCTACCGGACTCATCCGGTAAACAGGAAAGATTTACATGTTTAAGCATTTGCTCTTGCGCTCCCTTCTTCTATCCAGGTTCGCTGTCTTTGCCTGGTTGCTGCTGATTGCATTGATCGGCACTTTGTTGTCGCCCTCGGCGTTTGCCAAGGAGGATTTCCTCGAACCCGAGGCAGCCTTCAAGTTTGCCGCCAAGATGCAAAATCTAAAAACGGTTGTAGTGACCTTTGCGATTGCCGATGGCTATTACATGTATCGCGAGCGTTTTCAGTTCAAGGCTGCTGGAGCTGTTCTGGGCACGCCGGAATTACCGCCCGGCATTGTCAAATTCGACAAGACCTTTGAGAAAGATGTTGAAAGCTATCGCAAGCAGGTGACCATTACATTGCCGGTGCAGGCCAGTGCTCCGTTTGTACTCACAGTTACTTCGCAGGGCTGCACGGATCAGGGATTGTGTTACGCACCGCTGGAATCGATTGCAAACCTGTCACCGATAGGAGCGGCCAAGGGGAATGTGGCTTCGGGGGACGATACCGTACGCGCTGTACTGGATACAGCGTCGCCGCAGGCAGCGAGCACGGGAGTGTTGGATAACGCCATGGGCAGCATCGAGTCATCGCTCAAAGGCGGCAAATTTCTTGTCATCCTGCCGTTGTTTTTGCTGCTCGGACTTGGGTTGGCGTTTACGCCTTGCGTGTTGCCGATGGTGCCGATTCTATCGTTCATCATCGTCGGAGAAGGCACGCAGGTACGACGTTCACGCGCCTTTATCCTGTCGGTCGCTTATTCGCTCGGCATGGCGATCGTATATACCGCACTCGGCATCGCCGCCGGCCTGATCGGCGAAGGCTTGGCTGCTACCTTGCAAAATCCCTGGGTACTGGGGCTGTTTGCGCTATTGATGGTGGTGCTGTCGCTGTCGATGTTCGGGGTCTATCACTTGCAGGTACCTGCTGCGATCCAGGCGCGGCTGATGCAGGCATCCGGGCGTCAGTCCGGCGGCAAATTGTTCGGTGTATTTGTGATGGGGGCTATTTCAGCCCTTATTGTCGGGCCTTGCGTGGCTGCGCCGTTGGCCGGTGCGCTCGTGTATATCAGCCAGACCCGCGATGTCGTGATCGGCGGCGGCGCCTTGTTTGCGATGGCGGTGGGGATGAGCATACCGCTGCTGCTGGTCGGGATTTCTGCCGGCGCGCTGTTGCCGCGGGCCGGTGCATGGATGGAGACGGTGAAGCGTTTCTTCGGAGTGTTGATGTTGGCTCTGGCATGGTGGATGGTGGCGCCGATTTTGCCGTCCTGGCTGGTGATGCTGGGATGGGCGACGCTCGGTCTGGGTTACGGTATCGCGTTGCTCCGTCCCCTGACCGGCGGATTTTCGATTGCGTTCGGCGTCGTATTTGCGCTGGTCGGCCTGGCGCAACTGGTGGGCGTGGCCAGCGGCGGCCGTAATGCCTGGGCGCCACTGTCGCATTTGATCGGTAACGTCGAAAAGCCGGTGCAATTTACCCGCGTGCGTTCGGTGGCAGAGCTCGATGCGGTGTTAGCGTCGGCGCAGGGCAAGACAGTGATGCTCGATTTTTATGCGGATTGGTGCGTTTCCTGCAAAGAAATGGAGAAACTGACTTTTACCGACCCGCAGGTGCGCCAGCAGATGTCGGCGCTGTTATTGCTGCAAGTCGATGTGACTGCAAACAATGCGGACGACAAGGCGATGCTCAAGCGCTTCAATCTGTTTGGACCGCCCGGCATCATATTCTTTAACGGGCAAGGTGCGGAACTGCAAAACACCCGGGTAATCGGTTATCAGAATGCAGAACGTTTTGCGCGCTCCTTGGCCCTGGTGCTTTGAGGAAAACTCTATTTATTGAGAGTATTCTTGATTTTGCATTAAATGCATACGGGAAGTGTGCACTTTTCTCTTATACCCCCTGTTTTTTTGAATCTTAAATAACTTCCGGTTATGTAAGTAGCAGAACTATGTCATTAGGATCATGGTTTTCGCGCGCTAGTATGGAGCCTTGTCTTTTCATTCTTAAGGAGAATCAGATGAGCTTACGTCTTGGCGATGAAGCCCCGGATTTTGAACAGGATTCCTCCATCGGGCCGATTCGGTTCCATGAATGGGCGGGGGATTCGTGGGTAGTGCTGTTCTCTCATCCGGCCGATTTCACTCCGGTGTGCACTACCGAACTCGGTTTGACTGCCAAACTCAAACCTGAATTCGACCGCCGCAATGTCAAGGCAATCGCGTTGTCGGTCGATTCCGCAGAGTCGCACAAGAACTGGATCAAGGATATCGAAGAGACCCAGCATACGGTGGTCGGCTTTCCGATCATTGCCGATGCCGACAGAAAAGTGGCGACACTGTACGACATGATCCATCCCGGCCAATCGCAAACCGTCACCGTGCGTTCGTTGTTCATCATCGATCCGGCCAAGAAGGTGCGCTTGATCATTGCGTATCCGCTGAGCACCGGACGCAATTTCGATGAAGTGCTGCGCGTCATTGATGCACTGCAACTTACAGACGGCTACACAGTTGCAACGCCGGGAAATTGGCGCGATGGAGATGATGTGATTATTCCGCTGTCGCTCACCGACGAAGCGATCATCCGGCAAAAATATCCGAAAGGGTATACGGCCGCTCGCCCTTATCTGCGCTTGACGCCGCAACCCAACAAGTAAATTGGACAATCAAAAAACCGCGCATTGTGCGCGGTTTTTTGTTGCGCTTGATGCCGCTAATCAATGGCGGCATTCTGTAGCACGAAGGTGGCGGGGGCCTTGTCAAGGTAGTACAGCGCGAACACCAGCACGCACGATGCCAGCATCAAAAACAGCGGGCCAAACAGCCAGAAAAGCAGCGGCCCTGCGAAATAGTAGCAGCGCATGCCGCGCGTATGGTAGCGCCCGGCCTGGATCAGCAGGTTCGCGACCGTGCGCTCGTGTGCGACTGTAGCCGGCACCCCGAGCATCAGGCTGACATGCGACAGCAGGCGGATGGTTTGCGTGAAAAATACAAAGGCGCACAGCAGATCGACCAATAGCGTGATTACCTTGATGAGCCACATATGCTGGTCAATCGCGCCAAACGGGCTGAAGGCCAGCCAGACATTGGACAGCGTGTCGACCTGCGCCGCCAGCGTGACGGTGCCGATCAGCAGCACCACGGCGGTGGATGCGTAAAAGGTCGCGGTCATGATCAGGTTGCGCAGCGTCTGCACTCCCAGCAACGTTTCATCGTGCTTCAGAATCCGCGCGACCCAAGTCCGGCGCGCATGGTTGAGCATCGCCTGAATCGTATATCCGGGGTCTGCGCGCACCCGCGCACGCAGCAGCAGATGGTAGCCGGCAATTACGCCGACGCTGACAAGAGCGGCAATTGCATCGCTCAGATAGAAGATGTCCATTGAATGCTCCGGTCCTCAAGATAGCGCTGGCTATGCACTTGTCGCCCTGTCTTCCAAATAGCGTTTGCTGCGGAAGTAGAGCAGCAACAGCACCACAATGCACGCCATCAATCCCATTGAAATCCAAAAACCCTGCGGGTTTTGCAGCAGCGGCATGACGTTGAAATTCATGCCGAAAATTCCGGTGATCAAGGTCAGCGGCATGAATAGCGCAGTGATCACGGTCAGGGTGCGCATGATTTCGCTGGTGCGATGGGCGACTGCCGAGAAATGGATTTGCACCGCCGATTCGATCGACGACTCCAGTCGGCGCGCATGATTGAGCACGCGGGTGATGTGTTCCATCACATCGTTCAGGCGCACCATCAGCAAGTCATTACTGCGGCTTTGCTCGGCGCCGCTGTGCAGTTCGGTAAAGTGATCGCGCAATTCCTGCAACGCATCATGCTGCTCTTCGCATAAATGGTCGAGCCGGCGCAGTTCAATGCGGGCATCGAGCAGCGCCAGCCAGTCCTTGAACGGGCGACGCGGATCGAGCAGCGCGCGCTGCCAGCGATCCAGTTGAGTGGTCAGTGGCTGGCGCAGCGCCAGATATTGATCGACCATCGCATTCAACAGGCGCAACATCAATTCCGCCGGTGCAGCGGGCAGCCGGCTGGCATGCGTGCTGCCCTCGGATTTGCCCTGGTAATCGAGCAAGCGGTTGCGCATCGCATCGATAGTGCGGCTGGTTTCGGCCCTGACCGTCACCAGTGCCCGGTCCAGCAGCAAGAACGTGACCGGCTGGGTCGCCATCTTTTCCAGCGCAGGCGGAATTCTGCGCTTGCGCGTAACTTCTCCCCCTTTTTCCGGCAAGCCGCCGGCTGCATTTTGGCTAGCCAGTGAGAGTTTGCGAAACACCACCATTTCATATTCGCGCGTGGAGTCGAAATACGATGGATGGGCCAGATTGGTGGCGTCGCTCAAATGCAGATCGTAAATGCGAGTGCCGGTAATGCGCTCGACCGTATCGCGCCAGCCGTCCAAGTCGGCGGCGACTTCCTGATGCGTTGCATCGAGCCAGAGAAAACTGTGCGGCGGCAGCGGCGCAGGTACGGTGTCAATGCGCGTGGCTTGAAACTCGGTAAGCAGAAAGATATCCATCGGTGTCGGCAGGTGAATTATCGGGTGCGCGGCAGCCAGTGCATGCAAGCGGCAACAGTAAGTGCAGCGGCAAGTTGCGTCCTGCCGCTGCACTTACTGTTGTTGCAGCCGTTCAGGCCTGTTTCAGCAGGCGGGCGATGTCGCGCGCGAAATACGTCAGCACGCCGTCGGCGCCCGCGCGTTTGAAGGCCATCATCGATTCCATCATTACTTTGTCGTGCTCCAGCCAGCCGTGGTGGGCCGCAGCTTTGAGCATCGCGTATTCGCCGCTGACCTGATACGCGAAAGTCGGGACCTTGAACTCGTCCTTGACGCGCCGCACGATGTCCAGATACGGCATGCCGGGCTTGACCATCACCATATCGGCGCCTTCGGCCAAATCGAGTGCGACTTCACGCAGCGCTTCGTCGCTATTGGCCGGGTCCATTTGATAGGTTGCCTTGTCGCTCTTGCCCAGATTGGCCGCGGACCCGACTGCATCCCGGAACGGGCCGTAGAATGCGGACGCATACTTGGCCGAATACGCCATGATCCGGGTGTGGATGTGGCGGTAGGTTTCCAGCGCGCTGCGGATGCTGCCGATGCGACCGTCCATCATGTCGGACGGCGCCACGATATCGACACCGGCTTCAGCCTGGGTCAGCGCCTGCTTGGTCAGCATTGCGCAGGTTTCGTCATTCAGCACATAGCCGCTCGCATTGAGCAGGCCGTCCTGGCCGTGACTGGTATAAGGGTCGAGCGCGACATCGGTCAGTATGCCGAGCTCCGGGAAGCGGCGTTTGAGCTCCCTGACCGCGCGCGGCACCAGCCCTTTCGGATTGACCGCTTCGCTGCCGTCCGGGGTTTTCAGCGATGCTTCGATGACCGGAAACAATGCGATCACCGGAATTCCCAGCGCCACGCAGTCTTCCGCCACTTCCAGCAGCAAATCGACCGACAGTCGTTCCACGCCCGGCATCGAAGCGACCGCTTCGCGCTGCTGCGTGCCTTCCAGAATGAAGACCGGATAAATCAGATCGGATGCGGTAATGCAGTTTTCGCGCATCAGATTGCGGGAAAAGGCATCCTTGCGCATACGGCGCATCCGGATGGCGGGGAAGTGGGCGGGTGTGGACAAAGGTTTCATGGCGGCATGGACCAAAAAAGTGGATAAAATTGAATGAACTTTTTGAAAGGAACGCTATCTCAATAGCAGGCAAGTTCGTTTGCCTCCCGCTTCCCTCCCTGAGCGGGCGCCGAATCGCGCCATGCGCGAAAAGGCTCTTTTTCCCTGGAGATCATTCCCCTTTCTCCAGGGATTTTTTATTTGCCGCTCTTGTTTTGGCTTCTGGCAGCGCTCTCAAAGCTCTTTGCATCTTCAATATACTCTATTCTGTATATTTATCTTCCGCATATTATATATGCGGAAGCAGTGCTATTTTTTATCATACTCCCTTTATATTCTCTATTCTTGCGGCGGCGTAAGGTCTGTATCGGCAACTGCCTCAACTGGCGTTGGCGCGATATTCAGACCGCTCAGTTCCTGAATTTTCTGATCCGCTTCTTCCAGGCCAATGCGCTTGAGCGATGAAAACAATTGCGCGGTGTAAGGGAAGGGCGTGCCTGCGCTGTCAACATAGCTCTCCAGAATCGTGCGGGTAACCCGCAGCGCGTTGGCCGATTCGGTGCGATTGAGCTTGTCGGCTTTGGTCAGCAAACAATGGACCGGCTTGCCGGTGGTGGCGAACCATTCCAGCATTTGTGTATCGAGCGCGGTAAACGGGCGCCGCGAATCCATGATCAATATCAGTGCGGCCAGTTGCTCGCGCCGGCGCACGTAGTCGCCGAGCAATTCCTGCCAGTGCAGTTTTGCCGAGCCGGAGACTTCTGCGTAGCCGTAACCGGGCAAATCGACCATCAGTGCGCGGATTTCGTCGACTTTGGTTTCATCTTTGCGATGCTGGCCGACGTGGGCGCCGCCGATCGAAAAATAATTGATATGCTGAGTGCGGCCTGGTGTCTTGGAGGCGAACGCCAGTTTCTTTTGGTTGCACAAAATATTAATGGCGGTGGACTTGCCGGCGTTGGAGCGGCCGGCAAAAGCGATTTCCGGAACGTGAGTATCTGGCAGATCACGGAGATGATTTACCGTGGTAAAGAAGCGGGCTTGCCAAAGTATGGACATAGGTATAATCAAAAATGCAGCTAAAAGGGGCAAGAATGCCGGAAAGCTATTGTACAATAAGGGGTTACGTGTGGTTGCGCCGCAAGCAAGCGAAGTCGTGCAAACGGTGCAGGATAGCTGCCATTAGGGCAAATTTTAATATTCAGTCTCAAGGTGTTTGAATGAAACGTGTCTTTCTGTCAATTGCAAAATCCCTGTTCGTCGCGGCTGTCGCCGTATCCTTCTCGGCCAGCGCCGGTGCTGCCGAGCCAACGACTGCTGCAGCCAAAGCCGATCCGGCCAAAGGCGAAGCGCTCTACAATAACGGTGACGGTGCCCGCAATATTATTGCCTGCGTTTCATGCCATGGCGCAGCCGGCAATTCCACTATTGCACAAAATCCTAAGCTGGCTGGACAGCATGCAGCTTACCTGCATAAGCAATTGGTCGACTTTGCGGGTCCTACACGCAATAACCCGGTAATGACCGGTTTCGCCAAGGCATTGAACGAAGACGACATGAAAAATATCGCCGCGTATCTCAGTGCGCAAAAATCGAGCCCCGGCGCTGCCAATGACAAAGATACCGTCGATATCGGCAAGAAAATTTATCGTGCCGGCATTGCCGAGGCAAATATTCCGGCTTGCGCTGGCTGCCACAGCCCGAACGGAGCCGGCATCCCGGCCCAATACCCGCGCATCGCTGGCCAGCATCAGGATTATACTGCCGCGCAATTGACTGCCTACCGTGCCGGCACGCGCAGCAACAGCATACAGATGACTGCCATCGCCAAACGCATGTCCGATAGCGAAATCAAAGCTGTGGCAGACTATGTGGCCGGCCTGAAGTAATCAGACATTTATCGCAGTAATTGCTACAAGATGTACTGAAGGGTGGCCAAGGCTACCCTTTTTCTTTTTAAGATGACGATCGCATAGCATGAGCACAAACACCGCCGGATTACAGATCAAGACTAATCGCCGTGGAGTCGCCGACGCGGTGGAACTCCTTTCCTCGATGCGCTTTGCGATCAGCCTGCTGACGCTGGTTGCGATTGCCTCCGTAATCGGGACGGTATTGAAACAAAATGAGCCGATGTCGAATTATGTCAATCAGTTCGGTCCGTTCTGGTTCGAGGTATTTGGTCAGTTCAGCTTGTATACCCTTTATTCGGCTTGGTGGTTTTTGTTGATCATGGCTTTCCTGGTGCTCTCGACATCGCTGTGCATTTTCCGTAATGCACCCAAGATGCTCAAGGACATGCGCAGCTGGCGCGAAAACGTGCGGGAAGAATCGCTGCGCAATTTCCATCACAAGGCCGAATGGGCATCCAGCGCATCGCGCGTCAACCTGACGCAGCGCCTGATCGCCCAGTTAGCCGATCAGGGCTATAAGACCAAGGTCGTTGCAAAGGAGCAGGCAACCCTGATCGCAGCCAAGCAGGGGGCTGCCAACAAATGGGGGTATATTTTCGCGCATAGTGCAATCGTCATTATCTGCGTCGGCGGTTTGCTGGATTCGGACATGCCGATCCGCTTTCAGCAATGGTTCATGGGCAAGACGCCATTTGCTGGCAACGGCATCATTGCCGATATTCCGCAAAAGCACCGCTTGGGGCTGGGTAATCCGACTTTCCGCGGCAATACCCTGATTCCTGAAGGCGCTACCAGCAATACGGCCATTATTCCGCAACAGAATGGCGTGCTGATCCAGGAACTGCCGTTCTCGATCCTGCTCAAGAAATTCACTATCGATTTCTATTCCACCGGCATGCCAAAATTGTTTGCCAGCGACGTGATCGTGACCGATCATCAGAACGGCAAGATGTTTCCGGCGACCATCAAGGTCAACGAACCGCTGATTTACAAGGGTGTTGCCATTTACCAATCCAGCTTCGAGGATGGCGGCAGCAAACTGCAATTGACCGGCTATCCGATGGCGGGCAACAAGACCTACACCTTTCCGATGGCCGGTGTGGTCGGGAATACGACTGTATTGAGCAAGGCGGAGCAGCCTGGCAATGACGGCGGATATACAGTGGAATGGTCCGGTTTTCGTCCGTTCAATATTGAAAACATGGGTGAAGGGCAAGACCTGCGGTCGGTTGCCAAGACTTTCAATCAGAAGCTATCGAGCGGATTCGACAAGCACACTGGTTCGGCGGCCAAGAATGCCAATGACAAGAATCTGAAAAACGCCGGTCCCAGCGTGCAGTACAAATTGCGCGACAAAAATGGCCAGGCGCGCGAATTCCAGAATTACATGCAACCGGTACTGCTCGACGGTGCCTATGTATTCCTGGCCGGCACGCGCGATACGCCGGCCGAGCCGTTCCGGTTTTTGCGTATTCCTGCTGACGATAACAATACCGTGCAGGAGTGGATGCGCTTGCGCGCCGCCTTGCAAGATCCCGATTTGCGCGAACAGGCGGCGCAACGCTATGCGCGGCGCGCATTGCGGGGCGTGCCCGACGATAGCGGCAAATTAATTTCCCAGTTGCAGCAATCGGCAAGCAAGAGTTTGGCGGTGTTCGCCGGCGACGGCACGACAGCCGGCTTTATCGCGGTATCGAAATTTCTCGATAATATCCCTCCTGCACAGCAGGAAAAGGCAGCTGATCTTTTCATGAAGATACTGAATGGCAGCATCTGGGATTTATGGCAGGTAGCACGTGAAAAGCAGGGTTTGAAACCGGCCGAAGACAACGACAAGCATGCGCGATTCCTGCAATTGAGCACCAGTGCCTTGGCCGACGCCTTCTTTTATACCGCGCCGGTGTACTTGCAATTGCAGGGTTTCGAGGAAATCAAGGCTTCGGTGTTTCAAGTTACCCGCTCGCCTGGAAAAAAAGTGGTGTATTTCGGTTGCCTGCTGCTGACGCTGGGCGTCTTTTCGATGTTCTATATCCGCGAGCGCCGCCTGTGGGTCTGGCTCAAGGATCGCGATGCGGGGTCGGTTGCATTGATGGCGATGAGTTCGCAACGCAAAACACTCGATTTTGAAAAAGACTATCGCACTCTCAAGCAACTCATGACGCAGCCCGACCCCGGCGTGCAGTGATGACGCTATAGGACTACACTTCTGTTCTGGTTATTAAGCAGGTTGTCCGGGCGCTGGTCTGGCAACAACGGAGAAACATCATGGAATTGACGCAACAAGCAATTTATTCGCCGCAACCCGGCTATTTCAAGCGCCTGTCGCTGCTCGACTGGCTGTATGCAGCGGCGCTGGTGGCGGCCTCGCTGACCGGTTTGAGTATGTACGGCCATTACATGGATATCTACGAGAAGGCGATCTTGCTACTGGCGGCGCCGACTTTCGCCTGGCTCGGCTGGAATTGGAAACCGGTGCGCTGGCTGATGGCCTTGCTGGCGATCTTGAGCTTGTCCGCCATTGCGCTGTACGGTGGTTCGCTCGACATGGCGAATCAGAAATTCCTGCTCAAATACCTGTTGTCGAGCCAGTCTGCAATCTTGTGGATGGGAACTTTATTCCTGCTGTCGACCCTTTTTTACTGGGGCGGCCTGATTGCCCGTTCCGATTTCGGTTCTTCGGTCGGTTCGGTATTGTGCTGGGCTGCGGTAGTGATGGGTTTTACCGGCATGCTGGTGCGTTGGTACGAGTCGTACCTGATCGGCACCGACATCGGCCACATACCGGTGTCAAACCTGTATGAAGTGTTCATCCTGTTTTCGATGATCACCGCATTGTTCTATCTGTATTACGAACAGCATTATGCGACCCGTCAGCTGGGGCCTTTCGTACTATTGGTGATTGCGGCCGCAGTCGGCTTTCTGCTCTGGTACACGGTATCGCGCGATGCCGCCAATATCCAGCCGCTGGTGCCGGCGCTGCAAAGCTGGTGGATGAAAATCCATGTGCCTGCCAATTTCATCGGTTATGGCACGTTCGCACTGGCTTCGATGGTTGCGGTAGCCTATTTGCTGAAATCGAAAGGCATTTTGGTCGATCGCCTGCCGTCGCTGGAAGTGCTGGATGACGTGATGTACAAATCGATTTCAGTCGGCTTCGCTTTCTTTACCATCGCCACCATCCTCGGCGCGCTGTGGGCGGCAGAAGCATGGGGCGGCTACTGGTCGTGGGATCCGAAAGAAACTTGGGCGCTGATCGTCTGGCTGAATTATGCAGCTTGGCTGCATATGCGCCTGATGAAGGGGTTGCGAGGACAAATGGCCGCATGGTGGGCGCTGGTCGGCCTGTTGGTGACGACCTTCGCTTTTCTGGGTGTGAACATGTTCCTCTCGGGCCTGCATTCTTATGGCGAATTATAAATAATTTGCCGCGCATGGAATAAAGTGCCGCCCCGCGTTGTCATAGTCTGGTGTGCTGCAAGCGCAGCGCATCTGGCTCACGGGTTTGAGGAGGATCATGATGAAGAACCTTTCATTTGCCTGTTCCTTTTTTGCGGCGCTGCTGCTGGCAGCGGCTACTCCGATGGTTGCCGCTCAAACGCCCGTCAAAACGAGCGACGGTCGCTTGACCAATGCAGCCGGGTTGAGTCTGTACGTCTATGATAAGGATGCCGCAAACAGTGCCACCAGCGCCTGTAACGGCCCTTGTGCGGCCAACTGGCCGCCACTGTTAGCGCAAGAGAGCGATCAGGCCAGCGGTGATTACCGCATCATCACGCGCGATGACGGCAGCAGGCAATGGACGTTCAAAGGTAAGCCGCTATACCAATGGAGCAAAGACCAAAAGCCCGGCGACAAGAACGGTGATGGTTTCAACGACGTCTGGCATCTCGCCAGATGAACTATCCGAGCAATTGACCCAGGGATAGCGTTTGCCGCTTTCATCCCGAACAGGAGTCATCATGTTGATCAAGCGCAGTCCGAACGGGATCGAAATCCCATTTCCTTCCGAAATTACTCCGAGGCACATTTTCGAATCGCGCCGTAGCTTCATCAAGCAGATCGCTGTGGGCTCGATTGCCGGCGGCGCTTTACTGGAGATCGCTGCGCATCAGGCGCTGGCACAGAACGTCACCCAAAAACTGGCAGGAAAGCCCAATCCCGCCTATGTTGTGATGGACCGGCCAAGCGCTTACAAGGATGCCACCACGTACAATAATTTTTATGAATTCGGCACCGACAAGTCCGATCCGGCCAAGTATGCGGGCACCCTGAAGCCGCGTCCGTGGAGCATTGCGATCGAAGGCGAAGTCAAAAAGTCGATGACGCTGGATCTCGATAGCCTGATGAAGCTGGCGCCGCTGGAAGAGCGCATTTACCGTTTGCGTTGCGTCGAAGGCTGGTCGATGGTGATCCCGTGGGTCGGTTATTCGCTATCGGCGCTGATCAAGAAGGTCGAGCCGACCGGCAATGCAAAATTCATTGAATTCGTCACGTTGGCTGACCCGAAACAGATGCCCGGACTGCGTAGCCCGGTGTTGGATTGGCCGTACGTCGAAGGCTTGCGCCTCGACGAGGCCAATCATCCGCTGGCGCTGTTGACCTTCGGCATGTATGGCGAAGTATTGCCTAATCAGAACGGGGCGCCGGTGCGTGTCGTGCTGCCGTGGAAATACGGCTTCAAATCGGCTAAATCGATCGTCAAGATCCGCTTCGTCAGAGAGCAGCCAAAGACTGCATGGAATATTTCCGCACCGCAAGAATACGGTTTTTATGCGAACGTTAATCCGACAGTCGACCACCCGCGCTGGTCGCAAGCGAGCGAGCGGCGTATCGGGGAGGACGGCTTCTTTACCAAAAAGCGCAAAACGCTGATGTTCAATGGGTATAACGATGTTGCATCCCTATATACGGGGATGGACTTGAAGAAATTTTCCTAGACTGCACCACAATGAATGCAACTGTCAAAGCGCCGTTTCATCCAACGCCCAGGCAGCTGAGCGCTATCAAGACGGGGATTTTTCTGCTTGCATTGCTACCGTTCTTGCGTTTGGTGCTGTTTGCCTTCACCGACCGTCTGGGTGCCAATCCGATCGAGTTCATCACCCGCAGCAGTGGTGATTGGACGTTGTATTTGCTATGCATTACCCTGGCCGTTACGCCGCTGCGCAAGTGGCTGCAATGGCCGTGGCTGATCAAAGTGCGCCGCATGCTCGGCTTGTTCGTTTTCTTTTACGCCTGTCTGCACTTTACGACTTTCATCTGGTTCGATCATTTCTTCGATCTGCCCGAGATACTCCGGGATGTCGTTAAGCGCCCTTTCATTACCGTGGGTTTCATCAACTTCGTATTGTTGATTCCGCTGGCTGTCACCAGCAGCAACCGTATGGTGCGTATGCTGGGCGGCAAGCGCTGGCAATGGCTGCATCGGCTTATTTACCTGATTGCTCCGCTGGCAATTGTGCATTTCTGGTGGATGAAGGCAGGCAAGCATGATTTTGCGCAGCCGATCCTGATGGGGACGATAGTGGCGTTCCTGCTGCTGGTACGGGTGGCGTTTCGCATCAGGCAAAAGCAGGCGAAAAAACGCTTTATCAAGATCTCGCCTATTTGAAATCGCTCGCAATACTGCTGCGATTGGAAACGATGGAGTATGCACAAAAACTCATGCATTTCCGCATATATAACCTGCCGTTTAAAAAATACGTGCGGCAGTATATTTATGCGTCAAGAGGCGTAAAAATCAGGCGATAAGAGATTCCAGCGCAAACAATTCGGCAGCCGTTTCACGCTTGCGGATCAGATGCACCTGATCGCCATCCACCATTACTTCCGCTGCGCGCGGCCGCGTATTGTAATTCGACGCCATTGTCATCCCATAAGCGCCGGCTGACATGATGGCCAGCATATCGCTTGGCTGCAGCGCCAGTGCGCGGTTGCGCGCCAGCCAATCGCCGGATTCGCAAATTGGCCCGACTACGTCAAAAGTCTGGGTGGGCTGCTGGCGCGGCACCACCGCTTGCACGCCGTGCCAGGCTTCATACATGGCCGGGCGCATCAAGTCGTTCATCGCGGCATCGACTACTGCAAAATTCTTGCTTTCGCCGTGTTTCAAATACAGGGTTTGGGTCAACAGGATGCCGGCGTTGCCGACGACCGAGCGGCCTGGTTCGAACAACACCTTTATCGGTGCGCCGTTATGCTTTTCTGCGCGCCAGCGATCAATTCTGGCAAACAGGCGCGCCAGATAACCGCCGATCGGCACCGGTTTCTCATCGTCGTAAATGATGCCGATACCACCGCCGATATCGAGGTGATGGATCCGGATTCCTTCCGCAGCCAGCGTATCGATCAAATCCAGCAACTTATCAAGCGCTTCCAGCAGCGGCGCATCGTCCAGCAATTGCGAGCCGATATGGCAATCGATGCCGACCACGGACAAATGCGGCAATCCGGCGGCAGTGCGATAGGTCGCCAGCGCATCGTCATAAGCAACACCGAATTTATTGTCTTTCAAACCGGTGGAAATGTACGGATGGGTATTGGCGTCAACGTTCGGATTGACGCGCAAACTGACCGGCGCAACCTTGCCCATTGCACCCGCGACTTCGTTCAACAGATGCAATTCGGGAATCGATTCGACGTTGAAGCACAAGATGCCATGCGACAGCGCCAGACGCATCTCGTCGCGTGTCTTGCCGACGCCGGAAAACAGGCATTTTCCAGTGTCGCCGCCGGCAGCTATTACGCGCTGCAATTCGCCGCCGGAGACCAGATCAAAGCCGGCGCCCTGGCGAGCCAGTAAGTTCAGGATGGCGAGATTGGAATTGGCTTTCACTGCATAGCACACCAGCGCATCGCGGCCGCTGCAGGCATCGGCGTAAGCGGCGAAATTCTCACTCAGCGCAGCTTTGGAGTAGACGTAAGTGGGCGTTCCGAACTGCTCGGCAATGGTAGTTAAGGGAATGTTTTCGGCGCACAGCACGCCATTCTGATAAGAAAAATGCGACATGGAAATAAAATTTATGGGGTGACTGGGAGCGGGATGCTGGCGGGCGTACTGGGCGTACTAAGAGGGGCAGGGGTTGTCGCCGGCGTTGTGCTCGGCACCACTGCCGGCGAAGGGGCTGAAACGGGCGCTCGTTTGGCCTCCAGATATAGCGGTCCTTTTTGGCCGCAAGCGGCGAGCAGAGTGATCAGGGCGGCAAAAGCCGCTACGGAGGTACAACGCGACAAACTGAAAGGGGAGTTCACGATTAGAATCACGGTTACATCAACGCATTGGAGTGTAGCATGACAGAATCAGAATTTTTGGCCTTGGCCGACGCCACCCTGAGTGCAATCGAGACTGCGCTGGAAAGCGCGGCCGAAGAGTGCGACCTGGACGTCGAATGCAGCCGCAGCGGTAACGTGCTGGAAATCGAATTCATCGACAACGGTTCCAAAATTATCATTAATAGCCAAGCACCGATGCAGCAGATGTGGGTGGCGGCGAAATCAGGCGGATTCCATTACAAACATGAGAAAAGCGCACGCTGGATTAATACACGCGACGGCTCGGAACTGAACGCCGCCCTGTCGCGGATGGTTGGCGAGCAGGGCGGCGTTGCGGTAACGCTCGATGGATTCTGAAGCTGGTGATTGTTTGTTCTGCTGTGGAGCTAGAACAATTCGTTTTTGACTTCGTTGCCGGTTTTTTCTTCAGCCGGAATGCCGGGATCGCCTAATCCCAAGCTTTGGACACCGGTGCCTGGGGGATTTTCGGCATAGTAATAATCGCCGTTGACCGCGATGATGCCGTTCGGGATCGTGCGTTCTTCCACCGGCAAGGTGTTGACGACTCTTTGCATGTAATTGATCCAGATCGGTAACGCCAGACCACCGCCGGTTTCACGATTGCCCAGATTACGCGGTTTGTCAAAACCCATCCAGGCGATTCCAACCAGTTTGGGCTGATAACCGGCGAACCAGGCATCAATCGAATCGTTGGTGGTGCCGGTCTTGCCGGCCAGATCGGGGCGTTTCAATATCAATGCCTTGGTCGCCGTACCGTACCTGACTACATCCTTGAGCATGCTGTCCATCAGAAACGCATTGCGCTCGTCAATCACCCGATTGTTTTCATCGCCTGCCTTGTCGGGTGCAACCTGGGACAAGACCTTGCCGTCGGCATCGGTGATTTTCGAGATGATGTAAGGACTGACCTTGTAGCCGCCGTTGGCAAATACCGAGTAAGCGCCTGCCATTTGCAGCGGCGTGACTGCGCCGGCTCCCAGCGAGAGTGTCAGGTAAGGCGGATTCTTGTCGGCATCGAAGCCAAACCGGGTGGCATATTCCTGTCCGTACTTGGCACCGATCTTGTTCAGAATACGCACCGAAATCATGTTTTTCGATTTGGTCAAACCTTTGCGCATCGTCATCGGGCCATCGTACTTGCCGTCATAATTTTTCGGTTCCCATACTTGCCCGCCGGTCAGGCCGCCGCCGAAGGTAATGGGCGCATCGTTGATGATGGTGGACGGCGACATGCCTTTTTCCAGCGACGCCGAATATATGAAAGGCTTGAACGAAGAGCCGGGCTGGCGCCAAGCCTGGGTGACATGATTGAACTTGTTGCGGTTGTAATCGAAGCCACCCACCAGCGAGCGGATGGCGCCGTCGTCGGTGCTGGCCGAGACGAAAGCGGCAGCTACTTCAGGCATGTGCGTGATGCTCCAGCCCTTGCCCTCCTGCATCACGCGAATCACTGCGCCGCGTTTGATCCGATGATTCGGCGCTGCCTTGGCGGCTAGCCAGCTACTGGCAAAACTCAGTCCGCTGCCGGTAATATTGATCTCTTCGCCGGAAGACAGCACCGCCTGGACCTTTTGCGGCGTGGCGCCAAGCACGATCGCGGCCACCAGATCGTCGCTATCGGAATAATCAGCCAAGGTCTTTTCGATTGCATCGTCAGCTTCAGCCTTGTTCGACGGAATCTCCATGAAACCTTCCGGGCCACGATAGCCATGGCGTTTTTCATAATCCATCACGCCGCGGCGCAACGACAGATAGGCTGCATCCTGATCGCTCTTGCGTATCGTGGTGTATACATTAAGGCCGCGAGTATAGGTTTCTTCCTTGTATTGCTCATAGACCAGTTGCCTGGTCATTTCAGCAACGTATTCGGCATGCATGCCGAATTCATTGCTATAGCTTTTGATGCGCAAGGTTTCTTTTTGCGCCTCTTCCAATTGCGCGTTGTTGATGTAGCCAAGCTGGTGCATCCGGGTCAGGATATATTGCTGCCGGACTTTGGCGCGTTTGGGGTTGACTACCGGATTATTGGCCGATGGTGCTTTCGGCAATCCGGCCAGCATGGCAGCTTCTGCGGTGGTGACATCCTGCAGTCTTTTACCGAAATAAATCTGCGCCGCCGAAGCAAAACCATAGGCGCGCTGTCCCAGATAAATCTGGTTCATGTATACCTCGAGAATCTGGTCTTTTGACAAACTCTGTTCGATTTTCCAAGCCAGCAGCGCTTCGTATACCTTGCGCTTGAAAGTCTGTTCGCTGGACAGGAAAAAATTGCGCGCCACTTGCTGGGTAATGGTGGAGGCGCCCTGTCTCGCGCCGCCGCTCAGATTATGGACGGCGGCACGGAGAATTCCCTGGTAGTCAACTCCGCCATGCTCATAAAAACGATCGTCCTCAATGGCAAGAACTGCTTTTTTCATCACATCGGGAATGTCCTTGATGCGCACCATGCTGCGGCGCTCTTCTCCGAATTCTCCGATCAGAACATTATCTGCAGAAAAGATGCGCAAAGGCATCTTTGGTCGGTACACTGTGAGCGCGTCCAAGGCCGGCAAGTTGGGATACGCGAGCGCCAATGCAATGCCAAGCACCAACATACCGACCAGAACCAGGCTCACTGCCACACCTATTACACCGACCATGAGCCGGCCAATCAAACCCATAGGATTTGAGGGAGATTTTGAAGCGGATTTTGCAGCGTCGTTGGATGTCATGCGAGGGGTCTGAATGAAGTCGTTATCGGCGACATTATAGCGGCAGCTAAAATTTATCCCTTGTACGCGACCTTGTCTATGCTGTGTTTGGCCGGCGAAGTAGTCAAAGTCGGATTTTGGCAACGGATGTCTTTGTGTCTTGGCGGAAAGTTCTTTACATGTTCTGACCCTTGTTGCTAGGATTTAACGCGACTGTGGATAAATTCCCTCTAAGTCCCGGTTTTAAAAGAAAAAATACAACAAAACATCCGTATTTTTTGACACTGGTCCGCAAATTGGACAGTTAATTGAATGTTGCGTTCATACGATGCGTCACGTTAAGGGGCTGTCTTGGCTATTGAAATCAGAGCGTTATTCGGCACCAGGAAACCGCCATTGATAGGGTTGGATGTCAGTACGTCAGGAGTGAAGCTAGTCGAGCTGTCCGATCTGGGAAAAAACGAATTGCGGCTGGAGCGCTATGCTTTTGAAGCATTGCCGCGTGGAGCCGTGGTGGATGGCAATATAGAAAATATGGAGCAGGTTGCAGAGGCGGTACGACGCATTTGGAAAAAAAGTGGCACGCGCGCCAAAAACGTTGCCTTGGGCATGCCGCCCGCATCTGTCATCACCAAAAAAATCGTCTTGCCGGCAGGGATGTCGGAGCTGGAGCTGGAGTTGCACGTCGAGTCCGAGGCGAGTCAGTACATCCCGTTTGCGCTGGACGAAGTCAGTCTCGATTTTGATGTGATCGGCCCCAGCGCCAACTCTCCCGACGACATTGATGTTTTGCTGGCCGCCTCGCGCAAAGAAAAAGTTGAAGACCGGATAGCGGTCGCCGAATCGGCCGGACTGAAGCCTGTGGTCATGGATATCGAATCGTATGCTGCCAGGTCTGCGCTTGATCGCATCAATGCAAACCTGCCAAAAGGCGGCAAAGGTCAGATTATTGCGTTATTCCAGATTGGCGCGCAATTGACGCATATCTCCGTGATGCTTGACGGTCAAGTGATTTACGAGCGCGAGCAACCGTTCGGTGGCAATCAACTGACCCAGGATATCGTGCGTACTTATGGTCTGGCTTTCGAGGAAGCGGAAATCAAGAAGAAATCCGGCAATTTGTCTGCCACTTACGAGGCCGAACTGCTAACTCCCTTTCTGGAAAACGCGGCGCAGGAGATTACTCGTGCGATACAATTTTTTTTCACCTCGACCCCTTATGCGCGTATAGACCGGCTATTTCTCTCCGGAGGTTGTGCGATCATCCCTGATCTGGTCGATATCGTCGCCAGCAGAACTAAAATCCCAAGCGCAGTGGCAGATCCTTTTGTGGGGATGAAACTGGCTGACGGGGTACGGGAAAGGCAATTGCGCATTGACGCGCCCGCTTATCTGGTCGCTTGCGGCTTGGCAATGCGGAGGTTTGACCGATGATCAGCATTAACCTGCTTCCGCATCGCGAAGAAAAGCGCAAAAAGCGGCAAAGCGAATTTTACGCAATGCTGGGTTTGGCCGGCACTGTGGCGACGTTGATTCTGATTCTGATCGGCTTTGGTATCGGAAATAAAATTTCTGCACAAGAGCAGCGAAATAATTTTATCAAGACGGAAAATGCCAAGTTAGATATCCAGATCAAGGAAATCTCCACGCTGAAGCAAGAGATCGATTCCTTAAAAGCGCGTCAGCAAGCAGTAGAAGATTTGCAGGGCGATCGTAACCAACCGGTCTACCTGATGAATGAGCTGGTCAAGCAAACTCCCGAAGGAGTGTATTTGCGTGCCTTCAAACAGGACGGGCAGCGTGTCGTCATGAACGGCTATGCACAATCGAATGAACGGGTTTCGGAATTTTTGCGTAATCTCAGTAACAATTCTCCCTGGCTTGATTTGCCCGAACTGGTTGAAATCCGCTCTACCAATCTCGGACAAGGCAAAGAGGCCAAAAAAATCTTTGAATTCACCGTCAATGTTGGCATCAAGCGGCCGCGCGATAAAGAGCTGGCAGTAACTGCCCGTGTCTCACCCCCTAAACCCTGACAACACAGCACGAGAGGCACGTCATGGCAGATTTAAAACGGGTGATGGATTCACTCGCAGCACAATTCCACGGTCTGGATGGGCGGCAGCCGGGGCAGTGGCCGCTTGCGCCACGCCTGTTGTGTGCTGTCGGCGTTTTGTTTGCGGTCTTGGTGCTAGGTTGGTATTTTTATTGGAGCGATCAGATTGACGCGCTCGAAGTCGGCGTGACGCAGGAGCAAAAGCTCAGGGAGGAATATCGGACCAAAATTGCGCAAGCAATGAATCTTGATGGCCTGCGCAAGCAAAAAATACAAGTCGGTCAGTATGTCGCCACGCTGGAAAAGCAGTTGCCAAACAAAGCCGAGATGGACGCGCTGCTGTCCGATATCAATCAGGCCGGCATTGGACGTGGCCTGCAATTCGAACTGTTCAAACCGGGACAAGTTGCAGTCAAGGATTACTATGCGGAGCTGCCAATCGATATCAAAGTAGGGGGCAGTTATCACGATATCGGTGCATTTACGAGCGACATCGCGCATTTGCCTCGCATCGTCACGCTCAACAGCATGAACCTCGTTGCAGGCAAAGAGGGCACCTTAACCCTGGAAGCGATCGCCAAAACGTTTCGCTACCTTGATCCGGAAGAAGTCTCGGCACAGCGCAAACTGGCTGCTGACAAGAAGGGAGGCAAGAAATGAGGCACTCCCGATGGATGCCGCGTTTGGCGCTGGCTCTTCTGCTGGCCAGCCTGGCGGGCTGCGGTGATGCAGATCAAGTCGAAGTCACGCAATGGATGAGCGATGTCAAGCGTGAAACCAGGATCGTCACTCAGAAAATTGATGAACCCAAGAAGTTCATTCCGTTTTCCTATGGTGCCACTGAGGAGATCGATCCTTACAATCCGGGCAAGCTTTCCGTAGCCCTGGCAAAACTGCAGGCCAAATCCAATGGCGCGCTCAAGCCTAATCTCGACAGACGCCGGGAAGTACTGGAAGACTATCCGCTGGATACAGTGAAAATGGTCGGCACCTTGCAAAAGCCCGGCCTCAGTTACGCGCTATTGCAAGTCGATAAGGCCGTGTATCAGATCAAGGTGGGCAACTATGTCGGTCAAAACTTTGGAAAAGTGACCAGAGTGAGCGAAACCGAGGTGGAACTTAAGGAAATCGTTCAAGACGCGTCCGGCGAGTGGACCGAGCGTCAAGCCAAGCTAGAGTTGCAGGAGAGTAAGAAATGAACGTATTAGAAAAACAATATAAAAAGCTGGAGGGGGCGGTATCCGCAATCGGCAGGCGAATAGCGCAAACAGCGGTCGTGCTCTGCGTACTATTGGGGACCGGCGGTTTGGTGCTGGCGCAAACAGCCGATAACGCGATTGAGGCTATCGTAGCCCATCAGCAAGGTGCGAATGTAATAATCAAGGTAACGCTTAAGAACCCGGTCAGTAAGCCGCCACTCGGTTTTGCTATCACTAGCCCGGCCCGCATTGCGCTCGACTTCCCCGGGGTAAGTAACGACACCGGCAAGTCGGTGCAGGAAATCAATCTGGGCGATGTCACCACTGTCAACCTGGTACAGGCAGCCAAGCGTTCGCGCTTGGTATTCAATCTGAAACGTGCGCTGAATTATGCGACCGCAGTCGAAGGCAATATGGTCATCGTGACTATCGACGGTTCGGGCGGCATTGCTACTCCGGTAGGTGCTTCCGGCATGCCGGTGGCGTCTGCAGCACCTGCGGTCATGGACAAACAAGAGATACGCGATATTGATTTTCGTCGCGGGGTGGGAGGAGAAGGGCGGATCATCGTCGATTTGCCGAGTAATCAGATTGGAGTCGACGTGCGCCAGCAAGGCGAAACGATTGTGGTGGATTTTCTGAAAGCGAGCCTGCCGGAAGTGTTGCGTCGCCGCATGGATGTGGCCGATTTCGGCTCACCGGTGCAAACCATCACGGCGCTGCCGCAAGGAAGCAATGTGCGCATGACGATCGAGCCTAAAGGATTGTGGGAGCACAGCGCTTACCAGAGCGAATCCCAGTTGGTGATTGAAGTCAGGCCCATCAAGGAAGATCCCAACAAGCTTACGCAAGGAACCCAAGGCTACCGGGGCGAAAAGCTGTCGTTGAATTTCCAGAATGTCGAGGTGCGGGCGGTGCTGCAAGTCATTGCCGACTTCACCGGGCTCAATATCATCACCAGCGATAGCGTCAATGGCAATCTCACCCTCAGACTGAAAGACGTGCCGTGGGATCAGGCGCTCGATATCGTGATGCAAGCCAAAGGCCTGGACATGCGCAAGAATGGCAGCGTGATCTGGATCGCGCCCAAAGATGAATTGTTGACCAAGGAAAAGCTGGAACTCGAGCAAAAAGCGCAAATCACCGAACTAGAACCGCTGCGTTCGGAGTCTTTTCAGCTGAATTACCAGAAAGCAGACGCATTCAAACTGGTTTTTGGCCTTGATGGCGCCGCCGACAGCAAAAACCGCATTTTGTCGAAACGCGGCAGCGCCGTCATCGATCCGCGCACCAACCAATTATTCGTTACCGATATTGCATCCAAACTCGATGATATCCGCAAGCTGATCCAGAAGATCGATATTGCAACGCGCCAAGTTCTGATTGAAGCGCGGATGGTCGAAGCCAACGACGGTTTCAGCAGAAATCTCGGTGTCAAGCTGGGGTTTGCTGATCTACGTACGATGCGTGGCGGCGATTCCGGCTATTCGGTGGGGGGCGATAATCGCGTGGCTTTTACTGGGAATTATCTTGGTGTGGGCGAGCAGACCGGACAAGCCAAAGTAACGGATGGCAGTTACATTCCCAACTCACAATCCATTAATCTGCCGGCCGGTAAAATCAATGGTCTCGACCCTGGAAGCCTCGCGCTCAGCTTGTTCTCGGCTGCTGCCAACCGTTTTCTGAATCTGGAGATTTCCGCATTGGAAGCCGATGGCAAAGGCAAGATCATCTCCAGCCCGCGTGTTGTAACCGCGGATCAGCAGGCTGCGTTGATCGAGCAAGGTGAGGAAATTCCATACCAGGAAGCAACCAGCAGCGGCGCTACCTCGGTTTCGTTTAAAAAAGCGAATTTGAAACTGGAAGTGACGCCGCAGATCACGCCGGATGGCAACATCATTCTCGATGTCGATGTCACCAAAAATAGCCGTGGTGCTCCTGTAGGCGGTAATTTCGCAATTAACACAAAACATGTAAAAACGAATGTTCTGGTCGAAAATGGGGGAACGGTGGTCCTTGGCGGCATCTACACGCAACAGGAAATCGATCAGGTGACCCAAGTTCCTTTTTTGGGCGATATTCCGATCGTCGGCAATTTGTTCAAGAATAAGAGTCGCAGCAATGAGAAAACAGAGTTGCTGATTTTCATCACGCCGAGAATCGTAACGGATCGTTTGACAACACGTTGATTAATAATTGTAAAAATAACCAGAGAAGATAATGAAATTCAGTTTGAAAAATAGTATAAAAAATGTATTGCGGAATGTTAGCGTGGGAATGTTGGCAGCAATTATGCTTGCTGCTTGCGGTGGTGGTGGGGGCAGCCCTGGAACAGGAGTGCAATCGCGTTACGATATCGCTCTTGCCACGAATACTCCGACGGTTGTTTATGGCGGTGTGAACACAAAAATGACGATCAAGTTGTCGGGTAGCTGTGGCACTGGAGGCAATGCCTGCGACAACCTGATAGGCAAGGAGATTGCCCTGTCTTTCAGTAATTCATCTGCGGTAAGTTTTACGCCATCAACTGTGATCACGAATGCTGATGGTGAAGCGCAGGTCACGATTTCTGCCGCATCGGCTGACGTTGCTGAAGTCGTGCAGATTACCGCCTCGGTCAAATTAACCGGCTATGATTACAGCAGAACCATTAGCCTCGGTGTCAATAATGCGGTCGACAGAACCATTACGGCGGCAGATGATCAATTTATTAGTGACTTGGGAAAGCTCAAAAATTGCACTGATTATCAGACGTTTATTGTTAATGTGAAAAATCGAAATGGGGTGTTGCAGGACAATGCACAAGTTAGCATTCAATCGAGTACCCAAGCTGAAGGCGGCGTGAAAGATCTTGGTGTCTTGAAGAACTTGGGCCGAGTCTGGTGGATACAGGCAAGACCAGCATTAGCGCTCTGTGACGAGACAGGTACCACACCGGTAATTGGCGATGTGATGTTCAATATCTTGCCCGGAGATGGTTCGTTGCCATATGTGATCGGCTATAGGGTGCAGTACACTGCCAAATAGCAGTGACTTTTTCGCAAAAGCCGGGCAGTTTTTCCGGCTTTTGATGCACAATTCAGAAATGACTTCCAAAAATATTTTTCTCGTCGGCCTGATGGGCGCCGGCAAAACCACTGTCGGACGCGCTTTGGCCAAGAAACTGAACAAGCGTTTCGTTGATTCCGACCATGAGATCGAAGCGCGTACCGGTGCATCGATTCCGTGGATTTTTGAAATCGAAGGGGAGGAAAGTTTCCGCCGGCGGGAAGCGGAAGTGATTCGCGACCTGACGGCGCAGCAAGGCATCGTGCTGGCTACCGGCGGCGGGGCGATTCTCGATGCGCAGAACAGAGCCTACCTGGATGCACGCGGCACGGTGGTGTACTTGCGCGCCAGCGTGCAAAATATTTTGCAGCGCACGGGTCACGACAAGAACCGGCCGTTGCTGCAGACTGCCGATCCGCGCAAGCGGTTGGAGGAGCTCAGTCGCTTGCGCGATCCCCTTTATCGCGAAATTGCCGATATCGTGATCGACACCGGACGTCCGAATGTACAATTCATGGTGCATTTAATCCTGAATCACCTGGGTTTGACGGTGCCGGACGCGCATCTTTGTGCGCTTGGCGAATATCAGAATAAACAGCAACAGATAATGAATACTTCGCAACTCTCTCCCATGCAATTGAAAGTCGATCTGGGAAATCGCAGTTATCCGATCATCATCGGCCAGTCGCTGCTGGCAGATTCGGCTTTGATCGGCCGCTATATTCAAGGCCGGCGGGTGGCGGTAGTAACCAATGCCACGGTGGCGCCTTTGTATCTGGAATCGTTCGTGCAGGCTTTGCAATCTGCCGACAAGCAGGTATTGACCATTGTTTTGCCCGATGGCGAGGAGCACAAGAATTGGGCCAGCTTGATGCGGATTTTCGATGCGCTGCTGGAAGCGAAATGCGATCGCAAGACGACTCTGATTGCCTTGGGCGGAGGCGTTATCGGCGACCTGACAGGTTATGCAGCGGCCAGCTACATGCGCGGCATTCCTTTCATCCAGGTGCCCACTACCTTGCTGTCGCAAGTCGATTCTTCGGTCGGCGGCAAGACCGGGATCAACCATCCGCTGGGCAAGAACATGATCGGCGCGTTTTATCAGCCGCAAGCGGTGATTACCGATACCACCACGCTATCTACGTTGCCTGCGCGCGAATTGGCTGCCGGCCTGGCGGAAATCATCAAGGTGGCGGCCATTATCGATACCCCCTTCTTTGACTGGATCGAAGCGAATATCGCGCAATTGGTAGCGCGCGATACCGCGGTTATTGCCGAGGCAATCCGCCGTTCCTGCGAAATCAAGGCCGACGTTGTGCGTCAGGATGAGCGCGAGGGCGGTTTGCGCGCGATTCTCAACTTCGGCCATACTTTCGGCCATGCGATCGAATCCGGTCTCGGTTATGGCAAATGGCTGCATGGCGAAGCGGTCGGTTGCGGCATGGTGATGGCTGCCGATCTGTCCTACCGACTGGGGTTTATCGATTATGTCAGCAAGATTCGTATTGTCGCGCTGGTGCGGGCCGCAGGCTTGCCGACGGTGGCGCCGGATCTGGGCGAAAAGCGCTGGTTGGAACTGATGGAAGTCGACAAAAAGAATGAAGGCGGCCGGATCAAGTTCATTCTTCTCAAGCCCCTTGGCAAACCGGCCATCATGAGTGTGCCGCCGGATATCCTGCAAGCAACGCTGCACGCAGCAATCCATTAAAGCCTGAATATGAACCTCGACGCCCACCTTGCTCCTTATGCCGCCCAATCGGTTACATCGCAAGGCCGGCGTTTTGCAGAGCCGCCGTCTTCCTCTCGTACCGAATTCCAGCGCGACCGCGACCGCATCGTGCATTGTGCGGCTTTTCGCCGGCTGGAATACAAGACGCAAGTCTTCGTCAATCACGAGGGCGATCTGTTTCGTACCCGTTTGACGCATAGCCTGGAAGTGGCGCAAATTGCCCGCTCGGTGGCGCGCAATTTGCGCCTGAATGAAGATCTGGTCGAGGCGATTTCACTGGCGCACGATCTGGGACACACGCCGTTCGGCCATGCGGGGCAGGATGCGCTGAATGCCTGCATGAAAGATTACGGCGGCTTTGAGCATAATCTGCAAAGCCTGCGTCTGGTCGATGCGCTGGAAATACGCTACGGCGCTTTCGATGGCTTGAACCTGACCTTCGAAACACGCGAAGGCATTCTCAAGCATTGTTCGCTGGAAAATGCAGCGGGACTCGGCGCCATCGGCCAGCGCTTCATCGATCGTAAGCAGCCGTCGCTGGAAGCGCAACTGGCCAATCTGGCCGATGCGATCGCCTATAACAATCACGATATCGACGACGGCTTGCGTTCGGGTTTGCTGACGGTCGAGCAATTGGCCGAGGTCGATCTGTTCGCGCGCCACCGGCACGAAGTCGAAGTGGCGTTCCCCGGCATAGTCGGACGGCGTGCGATTCATGAAACGGTGCGGCGCATGATCAATGCGCTGATCATCGATTTGATCCAGACGTCTGAGGCGCGCATCGCGCAGGCGCAACCGGCCTCGATTGACGATGTACGCAATGCCGGCAAGCTGATCGCGTTTTCCGACTCGATGCGGCAGGATGCCGCAGTGCTGAAGCGCTTTCTGCACGAAAATCTGTACCGCCACTATCTGGTCAACCGGATGACGACCAAAGCGCGCCGTATCATTACCGCACTGTTTGACGCCTTCATGGAAGAGCCGATTCTGCTGCCGCCAGATTACCGCCTGCCTGCCGGGCAGGAGGATGTGCAGGCGCAGGCCCGCAAGATCGCAGACTACATCGCAGGTATGACCGACCGTTATGCGATGCGCGAGCATAGGCGCTTGTTCATGGTGGAAGAAATCTGAGCATTAAAAAATACACCGAAGTGTATTTTTTAATGCCGCATATAAATTATGCGTGAATGATACTATTTTACGGCATACTCCCTGTTTTTTATTATTTCAGGTCTTTCAGCGGATGTGCGTGAAGCGGCCAGGCCGGCCTGAAGAAGCCGGCAATCATGTCCGGCGTCACTTCCGTCAGTGTGGCCGGGTTCCACTGCGGCGCGTTATCCTTATCCACCACTAGCGCCCGCACCCCCTCGATAACTTCGCCATGCTCGAAACAATGACGCACCATCGTGCGCTCCATGCGCAGGCAGTCGGCTACGCTGTTGAGGGCAGCGCTGCGCCGGATCTGCTCCAGCGTCACGCACATCATCAGCGGTGAACGTTTTTGCATTACAGCCAGGGTTTTTTGAGCGAAGGGCGCGTCATCTTGCGCGAGCGAGGCGCTGATGGCGGCTATCGTGTCCGATGCAAAATGGCGCTCGATCGCGGCCCGGTTTACCGCCAGCATGCTTGCTTCGGGTGCGGCGGGGATGCTGAAACCGGCAGCGAACTGTTGCACGGTTGTCCGCACATCATGCGCAGGGCCCGTATGCAGTCGTTCGATTAATAGCGGCAATTGTGCCGAAGGCACGAAAAAATCCGCCAGCCCCGCGTACAACGCGTCTGCTGCAGTGATGATTTCGCCGGTAACTCCCAGATAGGTGCCGATTTGCCCGGGGCAATGCGATAGAAAATAGCCGCCGCCGACATCGGGAAACAGACCGATATTGACTTCAGGCATCGCCATCTTGGTGCGGTCGGTAACAATGCGCACGCGGGCATCCGGGCCCGCTTGCGCGATACCCATGCCGCCGCCCATCACCACGCCGTCCATCAGCGCAATATACGGCTTCGGATAGTGATGGATCAGGTGATTGAGCGCATATTCCTCGGTAAAAAAATCTTCCAGCAATGCGCTGCCTTCGCGCGGCGTCGCTGTACCGACATCGTAAAAGAAACGAATATCGCCGCCTGCACAAAAGGCTTTTTCGCTGCTGCTGCGCATCAGCACAGCGCTGATGTCGGCATTGTCGCGCCACGCCAGCAGCGCATCGGTGAGGGCGCGGATCATCTGCAGCGACAATGAATTGAGCGCTTTGGGGCGGTCCAGGGTGATGCAGCCGATCCGGTTTTCGATTGAAATGTGAACGTGTTCTGTCATGGCAAGCGCTGGGTGGAGGATTTTGCAGCAGGCTGCTGCCTGCTATAGGAAAAGTGTATCAGGTGCAAAAAAGGGCGCAAAGCAAAGTATTGCGCCCTTGATCGTTGTGCGCCCAGCATGGGCGCAATCTTGGAGGTGCAAGTCCTCCCGCAAGCTGACCACAGCGAGCGAAGCGAAGCGTAACTGCGGAAGGGCGACCGGCTGTGGGGAGGAAACGTGGAGCGAAACTGCGAGCCGATGGACAAGAACCGGATAGAAGGCGACGCCGATCAGGGCGAGCGGGCAATGAACCGCGAAGCTCTTGTGGTCAAGGATCAGGCGGCGTAAATCCGGCGGTTGTGCAGGGAAGGATTGCGTTCTTACCTGGGGAGATCTCGCCTTGTGCCTGAAAGGGCGACGGTGCAAGCCGGAGCGAGAAGTCAGCAGAGGCCATAGTAGCCGCAGTATGGGCGAAGGGCCGAACGAGAAGGAGTGTTTGACGCCATGTCGATGGAGACTGCATTGCATCAGATGCCCGCGCGAGCGGGGCGGATTCTGGCTGGGCACGGTGAAGCCGTGTCAGAAGGAACCAGCGATGAAGCAGGCTCCCCGCGACATGCCACGGAGAGCACAGGGCAGGCGCTGCTGGAACGGGTGCTTGCGAGAGAGAACATGCAACGCGCATGGAAACGCGTGAAGGCAAACAAAGGCGCAGCAGGGGTGGATGGGCGAGACATCGCCGAGACTGGCCGCTATCTGGTAACCGCGTTACCGACCATCAGAAATGAACTGATGGCAGGCACGTATCGGCCCAGCCCGGTACGTCGCGTCGGCATCCCCAAGCCAGATGGCAGCGAACGTGAATTGGGTATTCCCACCGTAGTCGACCGGCTGATCCAGCAAGCCCTTCTACAAATCCTGCAGCCGTTGATCGATCCCACATTCAGTGAACATAGCCATGGCTTTCGTCCCGGTCGCCGCGCGCGTGAGGCGGTGCTCGCAGCACAGCAGCATGTGCAAGATGGATACCGGATCGTGGTCGATGTCGATCTGGAGAAGTTCTTTGATCGGGTCAATCACGACGTGCTCATGAGCCGGCTGCAAAGGCATGTCCGGGAGGCAGGAATACTTCGGCTGATCCGGGCCTGCCTTGATGCCGGCATCATGCACCACGGCGTGGTCGCGCAGCGTGAGCAGGGCACGCCGCAAGGCGGCCCCCTGTCGCCGCTGCTGGCCAATGTTCTACTGGACGAAGTGGATCGAGAGCTTGAG
>Ga0366778_1007_pt1 | contig 41281 bp, 37 predicted proteins | sample BONcelHN113001E9_FD_207058 | JGI IMG/M metagenome (GOLD analysis project Ga0366778, IMG submission 207058) | Enriched cells from coal bed in the Powder River Basin, Montana, United States - BONCAT cells N11 rep2 HSBNCT.N11.300.1.E9 ...
TGCCGCATGCTCCCATACAGAAAAGTGGTCCGTTTCTCCTGGCTGCGTCATCATATTACACACCAGAACCTTTCTCCCCATGGAACCCTTGATCGCTTCAGCAATTCCACCCACAAGAAAGTTTGGAATAATGCTCGTATATAGGCTTCCGGGCCCCATCAGGATCAGATCGGCTCTGCGGATCGCCTCCAAAGCTTTTGCAGTCGCAGCCGGTTTTTCCGGCTTCAGATGTACCCGGGAAATGGGGCTGTCCTGACGCAGTACCTCCGGCTGGATTTTCGATTCTCCGCAGATGAGGCTCCCGTTTTCCAATACGGCGCACAAATGGACATCGCTGCCCGTTACCGGAAGCACTTGACCTCTGACACGAAGGATTTCATTGGTCTTGGCGACCGCATCCTCAAAGTTTCCGCAGATCCCGTTTAAGGCCGCAATCAGAAGATTTCCAAAACTCTGCCCTTCCAGCTTGCCTTCGGTGAATCGATATTTCAGCAGCTCCTGCATCAATCCCTCTTCATCGGCCATAGCCAAAATACAGCTTCTGATGTCGCCCGGAGGAAGCATACCGAGATCTTCTCTTAGCATTCCGGATCCGCCTCCATCGTCAGCTACGGTTACAATCGCCGTAAGATTATCTGTGATTCTTTTTATCCCGCGAAGAATGACCGACAAACCGGTGCCTCCTCCGATCACAACGATTTTCGGTCCGATACGATATCCGTCTATCATTTATATTTCCTTCCTACAAGTCTCGGTGAACCGTAATCACGCGCTTACCTTCCTCTTGAAACAGTCTGGAAAGCTCATTTGCGATGGCCACTGATCGATGCTGTCCGCCGGTACAGCCAATCGCTAGCACCAGGTGGGATTTCCCCTCTCTGATGTAACAGGGGATCAGTTTGTTGATCAGATCGTGAACAGTATGAAGAAACTCCTGGGTTTCAGGAAACTTCATAACATAGTTGCTCACCTTGGCACTGTTCCCCGTCAGCTTCTTCATGCTCTTCAAATAAAATGGATTGGGGATAAACCGCATGTCGAATACCATATCCGCATCCAACGGAATCCCATATTTGTAGCCGAAGGACTGAATGCTCATGGTAAAGCTTGTGTTTTCATCCTCCGAAAGGAGAAGCTTCTTGATCTCCTCATTGAGCTGCGCTGTTTTCATATTCGAAGTGTCGATAATAAAATCGGAAGCTTTTCTGATTTCAAGCAGGCGCTTCCGTTCCTTTGTGATGCCCTCAAGTGTATTTCCCGCGCAGGCAAGGGGATGTGTCCTTCTGGTTTCGTTGAATCTTCTGATCAGAACCTCATTGGAGGCTTCCAAAAACATGACCTTGAATTCCATCCCTGCATGTTTCAATTCGTCCAGACTGGATTTCAGGTCGTCAAAAAACTCGCCGCCTCTGATGTCGATCGTAAAGGCCGCTTTTTCAATGGTTACCTTATCCCTCATGATTAAATCCATAAAGTTTTTGATCAATGCCGGCGGCATATTGTCAATACAGTAATACCCCAAGTCCTCCATACAGTCTATGGCTTGGCTTTTTCCCGCTCCCGACAAGCCTGTTACGATAATCACGTCCATTGTTCTACCTCATTTATTTCTAAAACGCATCCTTCTTCTTATTCTTCTTCAACAATTAAGTTTTCCACTCGTTCAAAGTCGAGTCCTGCTTCCTTGATTCGATCCACTGCGCCCTGGCAGTCGCCGATTCGTTCGGACGTATGGGCGTCGCTGCTGATAACAAAGCGGGCGTCCGTCTTCGCCGCTTGTTTGATCCCGTCAACGGTGAGCCAGTTATGCCAAGTACTGATTTCCATCAACGTTCCCCGGTCAGCACAGGCCAATGCGATTTCTTTGATGTCAAAGGGTCCCTTGTCACCGGGATGGGTCAATATTTTTATCTCATTCTCATAGATCGCCCGCATCGCCAAGTCCGTATTACGCTTCTTCTGCTGCTTCGTACTTTGATGGAACCATCCACTTACGATAAGATTCTGCGCGTGGATACCCAGTGCAAACGCCGGTTTCTCGCCGAAAACACCGTAATGATACCCTGCCAGAAGATAATCGAACTGTTTCAATTCCTCCTCTGTCACGTCCAGCCTTCCCGACGGATTGATGATATTCGCTTCTACGCCCAGTAAAATCTCAATCCCAGGATATAGAGGCTTCAGCCGTTCCACCTCGCTGCGCATCACAGCAATGTTGCTTCGCTTTACACCATAGGTCACATGCCCCGGTCCGTGGTCCGAAATCCCAACCGTCTCCAACCCTTTTAAGATGGCCTCCTTCACATTGTCTTCAATAGAACCCTTCCCATGGGAAAAAGTGGTATGGGTATGAAGATCATATCGCAATCGATACATTCATTATTCTCCTATTATTCTTACTTCGGGCTCGAGTATAATGCCAAATTCCTCAAAAACAGTACTCTTGACGATTTCCATCAGATCGATGATATCCGTTGCTGTCGCACCGCCGGTATTGATGAGAAAGCCTGAATGGAGTGGTGAAACCTGCGCCCCTCGCAGAGTCAGCCCACTCAGCCCGGCATCCTGGATCAGCTTTCCCGCAAAATGATTGTGTGGCCGCTTAAAAAAACTTCCTGCACTGGGGTAGCTCAAGGGCTGTTTTTGCGTTCTTCTCACTGCAAGTTCTTTCATTCTCTCATTTATTTTGTCCTGATTTCCTTGTTCCAAACGAAAAGCGGCTTTCAGTAGAATATCCCCTGTGCGCTGTATCATACTATGCCTGTATGACAATTCCAATTCTTCTTTCTGCAGTGTAAAGACATGGGAACCATCCTTTGACAGGATCTCCGTGCTTTCTATGATTTGAGAAATCTCTCCGTCATAGGCTCCGGCATTCATAAACACCGCTCCGCCTATCGTACCCGGGATTCCAGCGGCAAATTCAAAGCCGGTGAGAGAAGCATTGTATGCTTCCCGTGCTGCAGCAGAAAGCAAAACTCCCGCACCTGCCTCCAGGCGTTCTCCGATTACCTTGATTTCCTGAAACGCTTCTCCCATCCTCAGGATCACGCCCTGATATCCTGAATCCTTCACCAATAAATTGGTACCATTTCCGATGACCATATGTTTGATCTCATGCTCTGAAAGCACCTTCAATGCATAAGATAATTCTTCCACAGTTCCGGGCAGCACAAGGAGGGCGGCATTCCCGCCCGCTTTAAAGGACGTATAATCCTTCATCGATGCGTCCCGGATCATTCTGCTTTTATCTATTTGTAATAACAATTCATCATAAATCTGATTGATATTCAAAGCTTTTCCTCCACATTTTGAGATACACCTATTATATTAAAAAAGAATACGAAAGTAAACAAATGAATCATCCAATTTATTATGTCGATATTTGCTATGATTTATGATATTCTCTACATATTATAAGGATTATTTTGGTAATACAACAACAGATTAGAGAAAAAGAAAGGAAAGATAAAATGAGCAAGATGAAAAAATGGATCACAAGGAAAGTGATACTCGTTATCCTAATGATGATGGTATTCTCTTTCGGTATCTCCGGAAATACGGCAGTATATGCCGGAATGGAACCTTATATCGGAGAAATAAGTATGTTTGCGGGCAATTATGCGCCGAAAGGCTGGGCGTTTTGCCAAGGACAGTTGCTTTCAATCAGTCAAAATTCTGCCCTTTTCAGCATATTGGGAACGACCTACGGCGGAAACGGAACAACGACCTTTGCGCTGCCGGACCTGCAGGGGCGCTCTCCCATCGGAGCAGGTCAGGGGCCGGGATTGGGCAGCTATAGTTTAGGGCAGCTAGCCGGGTCAGAAACGACAACCACCATAAGCACTCAGATGCCGGCACATATTCATTCCCTTAACGCCAGTACCGCAGACGGAACGACAAATACCCCCGGAAACAACACCTACCTTGCGAAGGCTGTCACTCCGGACAGACAGGAGGTCAATCTCTACACGACGACCACTCCCAACACAGTTCTTGGAGCATTCTCGGCAGGGATCGCAGGCGGCTCCCAGCCTCAGAGCATAAGAGATCCCTATCTGACAATCAACTATATCATCGCGCTAGAGGGTATCTTCCCTCCGCATAATTAGCGCCGTGATACGAACAGCGAAACCAAGGCCGGAAAATAAGGTATATGAAAGGAGGCCTGTATGAAATCCTTTATTCGAATATTGGGACGTCTAGCAGGATGGACCTTGGGCATTTTGTTTGTTCTTACTGTTATGACAGGGAGAACCTATGCCGCAGAATACATCTATTATACGCAATCCTATGAGCCATATCAGCTCAAAATGGCGGAGCTTTCAGATCCATCAAATGCCAGCGTCATCTATACATCTCCCACAGGAAGCCCCTATTCTGTAGCTTTTGACGAGTCGGAAAGGTGCATTTATTTCTCCGATCCCCACAGCACTGTTGCGAAGATATTTAAAGCTAAATTGGACGGAAGCAGCGTGGCGCCCCTCATAGAAGGGGTCCATGCCCAGGGTCTGGCGGTAAATCAGGAAAACGGAGACCTTTATTATGCGGAACCCGACACCGGCACGGTATATAAAGCGACACGAGGCAGTTCAGGAGGTACGATTATATACTCTTCCGTCGGAGCCCCACGAGCCGTAGCGGTGGACCCGAACGGAAATGACGGAAACGGGTATCTCTATATTGCGGATTACAATCTGGGTAAGATCGTCCGGACAGATCTTGACGGTTCCGATCCCCAAACTTTTATTAACGAGGTCTACGCCACAGGGGTTTCAGTGGATTCAGAAAACGGCAAACTGTATTACGCCGTGGCATATAATCCGGACTTTTACGTGGCGAGGGTCAATCTCACCGACGGACTGGGAAAGGAAACCATCTATACCTCGGCGACCGGTTCGCCCAGAGCCCTGTCAGTTCATAACAAGGGAAACAGTATTTATTTTTCGGACTGGCATTCCACTGTGGCAAAGGTGTTCCGGGCCAATCTCACGGGAGAGACTGGTCTGACTAACTTTATCTCATCCGTCAACGCCTACGGTCTGGCGGTAATTACCGATCCGCCTAAAATCACATCCCTAAGTCCATCCGAAGGAATGGTAACGGGAGGAATCACCGTCACAATCACAGGCAAAGGCTTCACCGGAGCTACGGCGGTGAACTTTGGGTCGACGCCGGGCACAAATCTGGCTGTGGCAAGCGACACTGCGATCACCGTTACCGCTCCTTCCGGAAGCGGAACGGTGGATGTGCGTATCGTTGCTCCGGGCGGTCCCAGTGAAGTAAGCGCGGCGGCAAAGTTCACCTACCGTCTTCCTCAAGCTGAGAAACCCGTTGCTTCTGCGACGACCAACGGAGGCTTTATAAAAAAAGACGCTGCGATTACCCTGTCTTCCGAGACCGGAGCAACTGTTTATTATACGACGGCGGTAAATGCGGAGCCGAACACTCCTACAGGAGAGACGCCGACCTATGTTTCAAACGGCGGGGCAATCATCCTACCTGCCCTTACCTATGGAGATGTGCTAAAAATGAAAGCAGTGTCAGTGGCACCGGGAAAGTCTCTCAGCCAAGCAGAGGAATTCAGCTTTACCGTGCAGCAGAAAACATCTCTTGGGCTGACAGGAATTACCGTAGCGGATAAAGAATATGACGGAAATACCGCGGCTGATGCAAATTTCACCGCAGCAGATATCAGCGAAGTAATAGGTACAGATTCGGTTCAGCTCACAGGGACGCCCAACGCGGCTTTTGCAGACTCGTTAGCGGGGAATAACAAAGCAATAACAGTGAGTGGGTATTCCCTTACAGGAATCGACGCGGAATATTATACGCTGAATCAGACTGTTACAACCTCTGCTGAAATATTACCGAGAAACCTTGCGCTGGGAAGTGTGTCCGTGTCCGATAAGGAATATGACGGAACAGCGACTGCCCATGTGACAGGGATCGAAATTGCTTCGGGAATTGTAGCTTCCGACAATGTCACAGTGAACCTCTCTGCTGCAGCGGCGGTCTTTGTTGACGGAGCCGCAGTGGGTGAGGGTAAAAACGTATTTGTGAGCAACATTCAGCTGATCGGTAGCCACAAAGAGAATTACAGTATCTCTTCCACTGCGGCAGCAGTAGCCGATATCTTGCTGAGAACCGTGACGACCGACAGCGTGACCATCGCAGACAAACCATATAATGGCAACACTTCAGCCACGATTGTCGGAGCTTCACTGAACGGAAAGGCTGGAACGGAAGATGTCAGCATTGATTACAGCACGGCTTCAGCTTCTTTCGATGACGAGAAAGCTGGAACCAATAAAATCGTAACCGTAACAGGCCTGAAGCTGGGAGGCGCCGATAGGGGCAATTATCTGTTTTCAAGCGACAGCTTCGACACTTTTGGCAGAATTATACCTCTTGGTGCGATAAGCGCACCGACTGCATCTCTTGTGAGCGGGTCGGAAATAAAAAGCGGAACGGAAATTACACTGACCGCAGAGGGAAATCCAGCCTCCACGATTTATTATACTCTGGGAACGGTTCAGACAGATCCTGATGCTGGTGACCTCAGTGTGATCAGCGGTGGGAAGGTAACCATCACGGGAAACGCCGGTGATACGCTTATATTAAGTGTATACGGGACTCAGCCTGGGTATACTGACAGCGCAATCGCCAGGTTTACTTATCAAATCCAACCGGTCCATACCCTCAGTATTATTGGCGCAGGTGCGGTGAGCAAGGATTATGACGGAACAAGGGCTGCCGTTGTTACAGGAGGAACGCTGTCTGGTTCGATTGTGTCCGGAGATGACGTCGCTTTAGATGGGGACGGTGCATACGGAGTGTTTGAAGATCGGCATGCAGGCACCAATAAAGCGGTTGAAGCAAAAGGATACGCTTTGACGGGAGCCGATTCCGGTTATTACGGACTTCAGCTACCGGCGCTTTCCGCAGACATTAGGGTGAGAGATGTGAGCGCCGCCGATATCGATATTGAGGACAAGGTATTTGACGGAACCAAATCAGCCTCCATCTTGGGGATTACACTCAACTGGAAGGCTGACGGTGACGATGTGTACGTTGATTTCTCTGCCGCCGAGGCAGAATTCTCCGATTCCGGGATCGAAAACGGAAAACAGGTATCCATCAGCGGGTTTGCCCTTGGGGGAACCGATGCGGGGAATTATTATCTGATCAGCGCCGATACCATTGCCTATGGAAATATTATAGCAATCGGGACTGTTGCTGCTCCTAGTGCGGTGCCCGGCGAGGGGAGCATTCTTTCCGGCACGGCGATCACACTGTCTACATCCACCAGCGGAGCAGATATCTACTATACAACGGACGGAAGCATGCCGACAACGGGGAGCGCCGTCTATTCCGATCCTGTGACACTGACAGGTAACCCGGGGAATCGGGTCACGGTGAAATCAATAGCGGTAAAAACAGGGATGACAGATAGCGGAATGATGGAGAAGATCTACACGTTCATTGCTGCATCCAATCCCCATAACGGCTCAAACGATCATGACAGAGGAGGCGCAACGCCAACTCAGGAACCTTCGATAAGGATCGTGAATACCCAAGATGCAGTAAGTGCGGTAGCGATGGTCTCTGCAACCTCCGATACAGTGGGAAGATCGACCGCTTCCGTTACGGAAGATCAGCTAAGCAGAGCTGTTGACAGGGCAATCGAAGCGGCGGCGGCGAGGGGGACCGATGCCGCTGCCGACGTAAAGCTCGAGATCTCCGCAGCACAAAACAGCATCTCAGTAACAACCGGAATTCCGGCGGCTGCAATAAGGCGGGCCGCAGATGAGAGAATCCGTACGTTAACGGTATCAACGCCTGTGGCTTCCGTGTCCTTTGATGCGGAGACACTTTTCGGATTGGCTAAGGAAGCTGACGAAGAGGTGAGGCTCTCGGCAGCTCGGATCGATCCATCCGAACTTCCTCAAGAAGCACTTCGGTTAGTGGGAAGCAGGCCGGTATTCCAGTTCGGTATAACGAGCGGAGATCGTAATATAGTCAGGTTTGAAGGAAATGTAACGGTGTCGATACCATATTCTCCTGAAGATGAAGAGGATCTGAACTCCATCGTGATATATTACATCAACGCTGAGGGAATACCGGAGGCGGTACCCGGAGGCAGATATGACCCTGAAACGGGTATGATGACTTTCCAAACCAACCATTTCAGTCTGTATGCCGTGGGTTATAATCCGGTGAGTTTTAAAGATGTATCTTCCGCTGCTTGGTATCATGATGCCGTTTCCTTTATTGCGGCCCGGGAGATCACCACGGGGACGGGCAACAACGCTTTCCGCCCTGCTGCAAAGCTGACGAGAGCCCAATTCCTAGTGATGCTGATGAAGGGATACAGCATCGAGCCTGACAGCAGAAGTGACGCTGACAACTTCATCGACGCGGGGGATACCTGGTACACGGACTATCTGTCGGCTGCCAAAACCCTTGGCCTTTCTGATGGAGTGGGAGGCAACCGCTTCGCCCCGGAACGGCAGATCACCCGTCAAGAGCTATTCACGCTGACCTATAACGTGCTCAAGGTCATTGACAAGCTGCCCTCAGGAGAAACGGATACAACCTCAAGGGAAGATACTGATACCTCCTCGACCGGCATCGGCAATGATTTCGGCCGTACACTGAGCAGCTTCAGTGACAGCGGAGAAGTCGCCCCCTGGGCAGAGAACGCTATGGCGCAACTTGTGGATAGCGGCATGATAGCGGGCATTGGAGGTAAATTGTCTCCGAAGGATACCTCCACCAGAGCCCAGATGGCTCAGCTGCTCTACAACCTGCTGATCCAATAGATTTCAACAGAGCCTGCTTTTAAGAACAGACCCTATGCTTCTTTAGAATAGAAGTACCGGGTCTGTTTTCTTTTCCTGCTACTCGCTTTGCCACTCGTACAATATGGCATGTAATCCTTCAACTCAACTTTGCATAATTATAAAAAATAATGCATAAATATTTAGTTTTTCTCTTGATATCTTCCCTTTCCAGTGGTATACTCATTTCAATAATTAAATTTAGAGAACATTTCGCGGTTTCTGCGAATGAAATAGACGCTCAAAAGGAGGAAAAAAAAATGGCAAAAGAAAAAGTTGTATTAGCGTATTCAGGTGGTTTGGACACTTCTATTATCTTAACCTGGCTCAAAGAAAATTATGACTACGAAGTAATTGCAGTCTGCTGTAATGCAGGTCAGGTTGAGGATTTTGATGCAGTGGATAAGAAGGCCTATGCAACCGGCGCTTCTAAATCCTATATTATCGACATCCAGGATGAATTCATCTCCGAATACATCTGGCCTACCCTGAAAGCAGGGGCAGTCTACGAAAATGATTATTTATTGGGGACTTCCATGGCGAGACCGCTTATGGCAAAGAAGCTTGTTGAAATCGCCGAACAGGAAGGCGCTTTTTATATCTGCCATGGCTGTACCGGCAAGGGGAACGATCAGGTTCGTTTTGAGGCGACAATTCATGCTCTGAATCCGTCGATCAAAATCATAGCCCCATGGAGATTCTGGGATTTCAAGTCCAGAGAGGACTTGCTTGATTATGCGGAAAAACATAATATCCCGGTTGCACAGTCAAAGGCAAAAATCTATAGCAGAGACCAGAACATCTGGCATATCAGCCACGAGGGAGGAAATCTGGAAAACCCTTGGAACGAGCATCTTGATGATATCCTCGTCATGAGTGTTCCGCCGGAACAGGCACCTGACAAACCAACCTACGTTGATATCGACTTTGAGAAGGGTGTTCCGGTAGGATTGAATGGCAAAACCATGTCGCCGTTGGAACTGCTCACCGAGCTGAATAAAATCGGCGGCGAAAATGCAGTAGGAACCATTGATATTATTGAAAACCGTCTTGTCGGAATGAAGTCCAGAGGCGTTTACGAGACTCCTGGAGGAACCATCCTCTATAAAGCTCACACGAATCTGGAAAAATTAATCCTTGACAGAGACACCATTGCATATAAGAATATAGTTGGACAGAAATATGCGCAGCTGGTTTATGACGGCCTTTGGTTTACCCCGCTTAGGGAAGCCATCGACGCTTTTGTAAACGTAACGCAGGAGCCTGTAACAGGAACCGTTAAAATGAAGCTCTACAAAGGCAATTGCCTGCCGGTCGCTTCCAAATCGGAAAACTCCCTTTACAGTGAAGAGTTTGCTACCTTCAGCAAGGACGATGTATATGACCAGAAGGATGCAGAAGGCTTTATCAATCTGTTCTCTCTGGCAATGAAGATCAGAGCAATTATGAAGCAGAACAAGCAAGGAGGAGCAAAGAAAAATGAAACTTTGGAAAGGAAGGTTCTTAAAGGCGGAGAATTCGTTGGCTGAGGAATTCAATGCCTCCATAGACATTGACCAACGATTATATAAACAGGATATTATCGGCAGCATCGCTCACGCGAAGATGCTGGCGAAACAAGGAATACTAAGCGAAGATGAGGCTCTAGCAATAGAGTCTTCTTTGCTTGAAATACTGAGAGATATTGAGGCCGGCAGGATCGAATTTACCATCGAGCAGGAAGATATTCACATGAATATTGAAAGCATCCTAACGGAAAGATTGGGCGCTCTGGGCAAAAAGCTCCATACCGCAAGAAGCCGAAATGACCAAGTTGCTGTAGATATTCGTCTTTATCTGAAAGAGGAAATCAATGCGCTTGTAATTCTACTAAAAGAGCTTAACGGTACGATGACGACCATCGCGAAAGAAAATCAAAATACGGTGATGCCCGGTTACACCCATCTGCAGCGGGCACAGCCGGTAACCCTGGCGTTTCATCTCCTGGCTTATCGGGAAATGTTCCGCCGGGATATCAGGAGATTCCAAAACTGTTATGAGGGAACCGACTCTCTGCCTCTTGGCTCAGGCGCTCTCGCCGGGACCACCTACCAGACGGACCGTGATTATCTGGCGGAGCAGCTTGGTTTTGAAAGGGTTTCTCTGAATGCCATGGATGCCGTCAGCGACAGGGATTTTGCACTTGAATTTTTGAGCTGCTGTTCCATCAGCATGATGCATCTTTCCCGCTTCTGTGAAGAATTGATTTTGTGGAGTTCCTCCGAATTCAGGTTTATTGAGCTGGACGATGCCTTCAGCACCGGCAGCAGCATCATGCCGCAAAAAAAGAATCCGGACATGGCTGAACTGATCCGCGGAAAAACAGGCCGGGTCTACGGTGATCTGATGACGCTGCTGACCATCATGAAGGGTCTGCCGCTGGCATACAACAAGGATATGCAGGAGGACAAGCAACCCGTCTTCGACGCAGGCGATACACTAAAAAGCTCCCTTGTCATCTTTACCCAAATGATCGCTTCGATGAAGATTCATGCCGACGTGATGGAGAATGCAGCAAAAACCGGCTTCATGAATGCAACGGATGCGGCGGACTATCTGGTATCCAAGGGTCTCGCTTTTCGAGACTGTCATGAGATCATCGGCAGGATCGTGTTATTCTGCATCGGGGAACAAAAATCAATTGAAGAACTGACACTAGAGGAATTGAAAAGCTTCTCTGACAAGTTTGATCAGGATATCTATGAAAAGATCGATATCCGCGCCTGCATCAATGCCAAAAAATCAAAAGGCTCCACGTCCTTTGAGAACGTAGAGCAGATGTTGAACGAGGATTGATCCGCTGTCAACCATAAAGTCAGGATTGATCCGCTGTCAATTGCATCATAATTTCCAGCTTATTGTACACGCCCCTTTCCAAGGGTTCATACAGTGGCTGGATTTCTTCTTTTTTGAGATAACCTCTGATTGCCTCATAATACTCCGGTTCTCTTAGATTCAAAAGGACAGGCGGGTAGCCGTTCCGGATCAGCTCATAGTACATGGCCATTCTCGCTACTGATTCCGAATGGGACTCGTAGGGATATACCTCCACCAGTTTGTTGTGAAAATAGGCCGCCCTGAGAATCGGATTACTTTGAAAGTCATTGGTATTCATCCATTGGAACAGAATGTCCATCTGTTCCTCGATTTCGCTGGGGTGAGGCGGGTTGTAATCGAGCATGACAAGGATCGGATTGGTCCTTCGGTATTCCAATCTCTCAGGATTGGCCAAAATTTGATAAAACCGGAAAAGATATTTCTCCGTAAGCTCAATCTCCATATCAGCCATATCATATGCAAGCTTGATTGCATCCTGATAATTTCCGATCGCGGAATGGTCATTGATGGTCACGTCCACGAGGAACTCGCCCTTTACAATTTTCTGCACATCAGTTTTCCCGATGCTGCTTCCATCCAGCCGAAGAGAAGAGTAGATCCAATCGATATGATTAATTTCGTCAATGTATTCTGCTGTTTCTTTCGTGTAAGGCTTTCTATTGTCTAGTATGAGTTTCTTCTTCTTAATTTCACGAAACACCGTTCAAGACCTCACCTTCTTAATAAATAGCTGTCTACCCGTAGGTTAGAATATACATTTTCTGTCTAATTGTACCATAAATTTTCACATTATGGTATAATGAACGCAAATAATTGAACGATGCTTCGTTGCAAGGTCAAAGTTTATTTGGAGGGAAATCATTTATGTTTACCTTACCTGATGTCTTTTATGATGTCAATCTTCTGTCGGTGGCCTTCCGTCTCTTTCTCGCTGTAATATTCGGCGGTATTATCGGACTAGAAAGGGGCGCCACAAAGCACCCTGCCGGCTTCCGTACCCACATTCTCGTATGTGTGGGGGCCGCCCTTGCCATGCTCACCAATCAGTATATCTTTGAATCGATGACCGCCATCGCAGATCCTTCCAGAATGGGCGCCCAGGTCATTACCGGCGTTGGTTTTCTTGGCGTTGGTACCATCATGGTTACCGGTGGACAAAAGATCAAGGGACTGACCACTGCGGCCGGCCTGTGGGCATCCGCCTGTATCGGACTTGCCCTTGGAATCGGGTTTTATTCTGGGGCAATCATTGCAGGTATTCTGGTTCTTTCCGCGTTGACCTTCCTGAAGCGGTTTGAAAGCTTGATTTACGATCTCTCCCGCGTCATGGATCTGTATGTGGAATTGGAATCCATTTCTGCATTGAAGGAGTATCAGAAATTTGTCAGGGAACGTGGCATACAGATTCAAAGCTCCTATCTCAATCAAACCGGCGCAGTGGATTCCGGAAATGTTGGTTTCCATATGTCCATCAAGATTCCAAAGGGCATGAAGCATGCCGCGGCAATTGAACTGCTGAGCGATTATGAGGGAATTCATTTAATTGAAGAAGTTTAAAAATTAACTGGTGAACCGTATAAAAAAAGGGTTGGTCGGAGGCCAATCCTTTCTTTACGTCAAAAGACGGGTAGACTTTTATTGCAATCCTAACTCCTTTGCAATTTCTTTCAAATAAAGAGTTTCTGTTTTATCTTTGAAATGTAATATAATGCAATCATCATCAGTAAATGTTTTCATCTTACCATATTCGTCTTTTTCATGGATTCCATAAGAAAACTGATTGGGATATTCTCCTCTGTCATCTAGTACACTATGATAACATTCTGTGAAAGTTACAACATAAGGCGTAGGCGGTATTCTGTGACGATCGGGCCAGGAGTTAAGTACTTTTCCATTTGTCAGTTCAAATTCAAACAGAATCCCATCATCCTGATATGAATATGTAATGTTTAAATCATCAGAGTTAACCTTCCATCCAATTCCGAAAAAATAGAAATAGGATCCGACGATAACAATACAAGCGGCCAATGTTATAAGCACCGATTTTAAAACTCTTTTATTCAGCTTCTTAAAGGGCTTGATCATTTCCCTGTTTAGCTCGATATTTTCCACATCGACTTCTGTTTTCATTTGTTCAAGTATCTCCGTACATTCCTTACAGGTTATAAGATGCTCTTCAATTTCTGAATTGCTTTCAGCACTCGTCAAGTCATCAATATAACTTGGCAAAAGATCTTTCACTATTTCACACTTCATTCTAATCTTCCTTTCACTATTTTTTGTTTTGCCCGATAAAAGGTAACTCTTGCCCAGCTTTCATTTTTATTGAATACTTCGCCGATTTCTTTAAATGAAAAGGCGCCCGTAATACGCAATAGAACCACCTCTTTCGCAGTCCCGTCAAGAATATGTACTGCTTTGATAAGCTGCATTTTTTCTGTTTTCAGAAATAATTCCTCTTCCGGGCCCGATTTGTCGGACACAATATTGTCATCAAGAGAAGTAGTTCCTTTCCGTTTTCTCTTGTCAATTTCCTGATACCACAGATGCTTCGCTATTTGGCAAAGCCACGTTGAAACTTTACAGGTACCATCATATCGGGAGGCCGATTTTATCGCACGATAAAAGGTTTCCTGCGTGAGCTCTTCCGCAGTATCCGCATCGTTACAAAGGCTTATTAAAAACTTGAAAACGATCTGGACGTTGTCTTTGTAAATATCATCTCTGTCAAACATGCAATATCGCCTCCTTCACAACATATATCCAAAAAAACATTGTTCCGTTACATCGCAAACAAAAATATTTTAAAAAATGTCCCGGATAATCATAACATATTTGTTCTAATTATTTCTTTAATTAATTATGATATATGATTATGCTTCCATGATAAGGGTATTAAGAGAACAAATTCTAAAAATAATTTGACGACGAAAATCAGCAAATCGAGTATTTGCGATTTTCCAGCCTGAATTCTGTCTGTGGTTCCAAGGAACCGGACAGTATGTTAAAAGGAGAGTGAAACGAATGCCAGTTAAAGATTGTATGACAGGGTCCCCATTTTGTCCGGCAAATCAGGAATCAAAGTTCGCAATGCCTGGTTACGAACCCACCGGCTGTGATTCCTGTGTTGAGGAAGGTTTGAAAAATAACGAGATTCCGAAATGTTTCTTCTGTAAGATGGAAGAAGAAGCGCCTCTTAAAACCGCTGATTTTTCCTTTAAAAATTTCGCGAATAAAGTGATGGAAAATAAAATGAAGTTTCACCGTTAAAGGGGTTACATAAAAGAGCTGGTCAACAATGACCAGCTCTTTTTCTTATTCATTTACTCTTTTGAAACCGTAATTCTCTCCACTTTTATACCGGGTAAACCATATCCTCTTCATTCAGCAATGAGGAGTCGATCTGATATCTCTTTGCGTTTCTGTATTTAAAGAACTCGACGGACGGTCCTGGGAACAGTGCACGTGTGAGCACATCTTCATCCTGCTCCACATATTGTGCGACTTCCTTCTTTATTTTTTCCAGCTCCGGCTCGATGAGATCAGCAGGTCTGCAGGTAACCACCTCTTCATCGCCGATAATCTTTTTAATGATTTCATCTTTAATAGGTACTGTAGTTTTTCCGTACATGCCTTTCACCAGCTGCTTTACTTCATTCGGAACCATTTTATATCTTTCTCCCATAACGATATTCAATACAGCCTGGGTTCCTACGATCTGACTTGTCGGTGTTACGAGCGGCGGATAACCTAAGTCTTCGCGAACTCTTGGTACTTCCTTCAATACGTCTTCATACTTATCCATCGCGTTGGACTGCTTCAGCTGGGATACCAGATTGGACAACATGCCACCGGGCACCTGATAGATCAGCGTGTTGATATCTACACCCATCAGTTTCGGATCAAGCAATCCGGACGCGATATATTTTTCTCTGATCGGTCTGAAGTATTCTGCAGCATGACTCAAAAGATCCATATTTAAACCTGTGTCATACTCGGTTCCTTTAAAGGCATACGCCAACGGTTCTGTAGGAGGCTGGGATGTCCCTTCGGCAAATGGAGAAAGTGCCGTATCAATGATATCAACTCCCGCTTCCGCCGCTTTCATATAGGTCATGCTTCCCAAACCGCTTGTCGCATGGGTATGGAGCTCAAGCGGAATCTTGATTGCCTTTTTGATCTGATTGACCAATTCGAATGTATTATACGGACTCAATAAGCCGGCCATATCCTTGATACATATGGAATCCGCTCCCATCTGTTCAATTTCTCTGGCGAGCTGTATGAATACCTCATTCGTATGGGCTGGACTGATCGTATAGGAAATCGCTCCCTGTGCGTGTCCGCCATATTTTTTTGTAGCTTCAATGGATCTCTGAAGATTTCTTGTATCGTTCAGAGCATCAAAGATACGGATAATATCGATGCCGTTTCCGATGGCCTTGTTAACGAATTCATCCACTACATCATCAGCATAATGCTTATATCCGAGAAGGTTCTGCCCACGAAGCAGCATTTGAAGTTTTGTATGCTTAACATTCTTTCTGATGGTTCTCAAGCGTTCCCATGGGTCCTCATTCAAAAATCTGAGACAGGCATCAAAGGTTGCACCACCCCATACCTCCATCGCATGATACCCAACACCATCTAAAATCTCCAATGCCGGAAGCATCTCTTCGGTGGTCATTCGGGTCGCGATCAAAGACTGGTGCCCATCACGCAAAATTGTTTCTGTTATTTTTACCTTTGCCATATATTTTCCTCCGTTTTTAAGATATCGTTCATTCTAATTTTAGCTACTATTATATCATGTTTTTTAGTATAAAACATGATTCAATGAACGCTTCCTTGCAGCAACGCTGCGTCTTAATCATTGCGTTCATTATATAGTAGTATAATCGGTAAAAGCAATAGTATCCTGCAAATGTATACAATATATACGAAGGAGTGAAAGCAGCCTGACACCCTCCTTAAAAACTAGTCTATTACAGAAATTCGATGCTGTCTCCGCGCTTTACGATACCGCCTTGCAGGACCTTTGTAAAAATACCGTCCGTCGGCATAACGCAGGTTCCGGTCTGTTGCTTGATGGCACAGCCATGGTGGCATTCCTTGCCGATTTTGGAAACCTCCTGAATGGTTTCACCTATTTTCAGTTTTGTTCCGATTGGCAGCGTCTTCAATTCGATTCCCTGGGTCGTAATATTCTCCGCAAAGACGCCAGCACCGAGTTTCAAGCCCATGGCCCTCATTTTATCGACGCTCTCATCTGCCAGCAGACTCACCTGCCTGATATCGTCCAAGCCGCAGTGGGCATCACCCTTGATTCCCCCGTCGATAAACTCCGCCTGCTCTGCCGGCAGTTTTATCACGCCTGTTTTATCGCTGATATTGATGGATAATACTTTTGCCATAAAAAAGCCTCCTTACTCATTGATATAATCACCGGATTTTCCTCCGGACTTTTTCACTAATCTGATATCTGTGATCCGCATCCCCCTGTCGATTGCCTTACACATATCATAAATCGTTAGGGCTGCAACAGAAACAGCATGGAGAGATTCCATTTCGATTCCCGTTTTCCCTATGGTGCTTGCACATGCTTCGATATGGATTGCCGAATTCTCTTCATCCAGGGTAAAATCCATTTCAACACCGGTTATCATGATATTATGACACATAGGGATCACTGATGCCGTATTTTTTGAAGCCATGATTCCGGCAGTCTGCGCCACGGAGAGAACGTCTCCCTTTTCCATGGTGCCGGCCTTGATCCGCCGGAGTGTTTCTGGCTGCATATAGATGCTACCTTTGGCAACGGCATTTCTTTTGGTGTCTGCCTTTTCTCCCACATCCACCATTCTGGGACGTCCGTTTTTGTCTATATGCGTTAATTCAACCATTTCATCCTCCGATCTGGCTCATGCTACGATCCACGGGTTTGCCTCCATCGTTTAGATGGTGTTTATCCCCTTTTCGCAGAATCGCATTTCTGATAGTATCCTGAAGCAATTCATCATCGTTCTTCTGTAGAATGCCCTTTAAGTCGATTTCCTCATCCGTATGCAGGCACGGCTTCAGCTTTCCGTCAGCCGTCAGACGTATCTTATTGCAGCTGCCGCAGAATTGATGGCTCATGGGGCTGATGAATCCGATACTGCCCAATGCCTCCGGGTATTTGTAAAGGTCCGCCACTCCATCTTGCTTGTCCAGTTGAATCAGCCCAGGCAGTTTACTTTTTATTTCATCACTGGATAGGTAGCGGTATCCATTATTTTTTCCGGCCTGTCCAATGGGCATCAATTCAATAAAACGGATATCAATTGGATGATTGATGCTCAGCTGAACAAAATCAAGAATCTCGTCGTCATTGACACCGGCCATTGCGACTACATTCAGCTTCAGCGGCGCCAGTCCCACATGAAGTGCAGCATTTACCCCTGCAAAGGCGGCATCCAGATCACCTCCTCGGGTAATCTCCTCATATTTATTATACTTTAGCGAGTCGACGCTGATGTTGACTCTTTGCAATCCCGCTTCTTTCAGTGCCTCCGCTTGATCTGCCAGTAAGGTTCCGTTTGTGGTCATAGTCAGCGCCTCAACGCCGTCTATCTTCGCCAGCCGCTCGACAAGGCTCACGATTCCTTTTCGTGCCAGAGGCTCTCCGCCGGTGAGCCGGTATTTTGTGATCCCCAGCGCTACCGCTGCTCTTACGATTCTTTCAATATTTTCAAAGGACAAAATTTTATCATGTCCCATATTTTCAACGCCTTCTTCCGGCATACAGTATTTGCATCTCATGTTGCACCGGTCTGTCACGGATATTCTCATATAGCTGATTTCTCTGCCAAAACTGTCCTTCATCGTTTCCCCCGTACTTGTCCAATTTTATGATATAACCAGATTTCTTACCCAGTAAAGTGAGTTTAGATATTAAGTAACATTCTATCATAAATCTCCCTATTTTCAAAGTTAAAAAAGAGAAACCAATTATCTGGTTTCTCCTTTGATTTATGTGTCTATTTTGATTGATTTCTATTTTACTTCAACGGATGCCAGAATGTCCTGCACATAATTCGGCAGAGCGAAGGCTCCAAAGTGAAGTTCGGTGTTGTAGTACCTTGTCTTCAGGCCAAACTTTTTCCAAATCTCAGGCTTCATATCGGCAATCGGGTCGAAGGACTTGGAAGCAAATCCGAAATACCAGTAACCGGATGCATAGGTCGGCGTATTAAAGCCGAATACTTTTGCGATCGGGAAGGTCTTCTTGATTTTAGCATGAGCCTTTTTCATCTCTTCAATATCGCCCTCATAGAAAGCACCCTCATGCTGGTTTATCAAAATGCCCTTGTCGCTGAGCACTCTGTAGCAATCTTCATAGAAGCCAACCGTGAACAGGCCTTCTCCCGGTCCTGCAGGATCCGTTGAATCCACAAGAATCAGATCGTACGCACCGGCCGGCGCTTCTTTGACAAATTTCAGCCCGTCGTCAAACATCAGATTCAATCTGGGTTCACTGGTGAATACGGACGAAGTGGAAGGCATATATTTCTGACAAACCCTGACGACTGCCTCATCGATTTCAACCATATCGATCTTTTCTATGGTTTTATATCTTGCTACTTCTCTTGCCGTGCCACCGTCACCCGCTCCGATGATCAGAACGTTCTTGATGTCCGGATTGACACACATGGCCGGGTGGCAGATCATATCGTGATAGACAAACTCATCCTTTTCCGTTACCTGGGTATATCCGTCGAGAACCATAAACGCACCGAAGGTTTCATTACGAAACATTTCCAGCTTCTGAAAAGGAGTCTGCTCCACATGGAGTATCTCATCAATTTTAAGAGAAAGCTTTACATCGTCATCCATATAGTATTCTGAAAACCATAAATCATTATTTTTTGTAAGCATTGATGCACCTCCTGTTACTTATCCGGCATGTTCTTGCCGTAAAATACTTCATCCATTTCTTTTCTTAGTTTTGCTGTAATCATATTAATTTCATCCGTGGAAATGTCATCCACTGAAAAATTAAAAAAGTAGTTGTCCAGGTCAAAGCTTTTCAACTTGCATTTGGTATGAAAGATGTTCTCCTGAAATACATTGACGTCTATCATGAAGTACTGATCGATGAGATCCTGGCTGATATAGTTCTGGATCGAATTGAGTTTATGATCGATAAACATCTTCTTTCCTGTAATATCTCGGGTAAAACCCCTTACGCGGTAGTCCAGCGTCATCATATCCGCCGCAAAGCTTTCGATAAGATAATTCAATGCCATCAGCGGTGAAATTTCTCCGCAGGTAGATACGTCAATATCTGCCCGGAATGTGCATACACCCCCATCGGGATGATACTCGGGATAGGTGTGCACTGTGATGTGACTTTTATCTAAATGAGCAACAACAGTAGGATTGTCAATCTGGACTTCCGATTCCGGCGGAGCGCTTCCCTCGCAAATCAGGATGGTTACGCTTGCGCCTTGGGGATCATAGTCCTGCACTGCAATATTCAAAATCTTGGCTCCGATGATATCCGTTACATTTTTTAGAATCTCAGTCAATTTTGCAGCATTGTACTGCTCATCGATATACTCTAAATATGCTCTACGGTCTTCAACGGTTTTGGTATAGCAGATGTCATACATGTTAAAGCTCAACGTCTTTGTCAAATTATTAAAACCATATAATTGTAATTTTTCCAATTTTAATTTCCCACAACCTTTCTAACTAAACTTTCATTATCTCAATTGAACAATTATACATTGTACCATCTGTCTCCTAAAAATGCAATGGACTTGTCCCAAGATTTTTAGGGTAAATAATAGAATTTTATCATTTCTTTCCTTACTTCGGATTAATGAGCAGATATCTGTGGTATAATAAACGCAAATTTGAATAACGAGGTGATTCTCCATGACCGATGCAGGATTGAAGAACTTGCTGGGTTTTTTGCTCAGAAACAGAGAGACAGCCGTTTCACTGCTTGAAAATTTCAGACCGGAAGATGTTGAAAAAGGAATTCTGGCCATTCCGGAGGATATGATAAACAGGGATATCAAGATGCTGATTATGGATAAGGCAGGGCCTTATTTAAATGATTATGCGCTTTATTTCCTACAAGATGCCATCATTGTAGACTTGGACGGGAATGCAAAGCAACTGGGCAGGCTGAAGGCAAAATATATGCTGACGATTACGCAGTTTGATTTTCATGATTCAACCCATCAAGTTCGTCTTTCCTATCAAGAGGATGTGAAGTCGGAAGGCAATTTTGTCCAGAGCATGGCACTAAAGGCGGCCGGACTAAAGGGCAGCTATCTACAGACTGCGGCAGAAATGATGAAGCTTGATTTCATCGAAGTGGAGAAAGACAGCATTGTAATCAGCTTAGACGGATTGGAAATCGCGAAAAAAATCCCGTCCGAACTGAACATCAGCTATGTCAGCAGCGAAGACGGGATCCTGAAATTGAAGTTCCACATTTAGCGAAGAAATAAAATTACCTTCTATAGCCGGCAAGCCCGGCTATTTTTTTATCGATTAGGAAATATCGTTCCTATTCGGCTCTTAAAGAGATTCCTTTGCATAAATCTCTTCCTTATTAATTACATTGATTCCATTAGCGGTCAGTTCTTCCACCGCCTTCTCCTGATGATCCACCTTTAAAACAATATAAGGCATTTCCTTTTTTCTCATGATAAAGGAATAGATATATTCGATATTGATATCCGAATCCCTCAGGATGGAAAAAATCTGATTCAGGCTTCCCGGCTTGTCTTCCGGTTCTACTGCAATTACCTTGCTAACCTTTGCAACAATTCCCTCCTTGTTCAGGATCTCCACAGCACGGTCCGGATCGTCGACGACGATTCTGAGGATCCCAAACTCTGTGGTATCAAATACTGCAATGGCACGGATATCGATCCCATGCGCGATAAGAATATCCGTAAGCTGGGACAGGCTTCCTTTTTTATTCGGTATAAAGATTGAAATTTGCTTAATCAACATCTATTTAACCTCCCTCATATCGATTACTCTTTTTGCTTTTCCTTCAAATCGGGCAAGACTTCTCGGCTGTACAAGGTTTACCTTCGCTTCGATCCCCAGCACCGTTCTGAGCTGATGTTTGATCTTTTGATTCAGGCTCTCCAGCAATGCAAAGGAATCCAGAAGATTTGCATCGGCAAGTTCCACATCAACTTCGATTTTGTCAAGATAACCCTTTTTAAACACTTTGATTTGATAGTGCGGTCCGATTCCATCAATTTGCAGCAACACATCTTCGATCTGTGACGGGAAGACGTTCACACCACCCAGAATCAGCATGTCATCACATCGTCCTTGAATCTTGGACATTCTGACTGTTGTCCTGCCGCAGTCACATGTTTCATAATGAAGAGACGTAATGTCCTTCGTCCGATACCGCAGGATTGGCAGCCCTTCCTTCGTAATGGTCGTAATGACCAGCTCTCCCACTTCTCCAGTGCCCAATACCTTACCGGTATTGGGATCGATGATCTCAGGCAGGAAATGATCCTCACTGATATGCATTCCTTTTAACGCCAAGCATTCTCCCGATACTCCCGGCCCGATAAGCTCGCTCATACCGTAGTTCTCTGTTGCAAAGAGTCCCCAGCGCTCGTTAATTTCATTTCTCATTCCCTCACTGGAGCCTTCTCCGCCAAACAGTCCCCACTTCAGTGATAAATCTTTTTTGGGATTGATGCCCATTTCAGTGGCGACCTCCGCCATGTGAAGTGCGTAAGACGGCGTGCTGATCAATGCCGTTGTTCCGAAATCCTGCATGATCATGATCTGCTTTTCCGTGTTTCCGCTGGAGATGGGAATAACGGAAGCACCGACTCTTTCCAGACCTTGGTGCAACCCAAACGCGCCGGTAAACAATCCATAACCGAAAGAAACTTGTGCCGTGTCCTCATCGGTAACCCCGGCCATCGTAACGAGACGCGCAATCAGTTCGCTCCAGTTCTCCATATCTTTTCTCGTGTATCCTACCACCGTCGGCTTACCGGTCGTTCCCGAGGAGGCATGATATCGGACAATATCTTTTTGAGGAGAGGAAAAGAGCCCAAAAGGATAATTTTTTCTGAAGTCATCCTTCACTGTGAACGGGATGTTGGCTAAATCCCCAAGGGTCTTGATATCTCCAGGCTCAATTCCCGCTTCCATCAACTTTGCTTTATAATATGGAACGTTCTGATAGACCCGCTCAACGGTTTTTTTCAGCCGCTCCTGCTGAATTTTTTCAAATTCTTCCCGTTCAAAGGTTTCTTCCTTACTCCAAATCTTACTGTCGATCATTTTCCTACATACCTCCTACTATACTACTTACCTACGAAATTTATCATACCACACGGACCTGCTCCGTTCAAGGTTTCCCGACGTTTTCTTCGGAAATCGCTCTCTGATTTGTATCCTCATTGAAATAGGAGGAGGTTGCCGTTGCCGCCAGCTTCCCCGTACTTTTCACAAATCCCTCACCGTAAAGGTGGGTCAGTTTTCTTCCCGCCAGATTTGCTTTGACACGAACGATGAAAACATCCCCGATGGGGATGGGTCTGATAAAGACCGTATCCAACTGAATGGTCGGTGCAAAGTTCTGACCTGCCAAGAAGCGTGCCAGCAATCCAAAGACGATATCAAATGCCGCAGCGATCATCCCGCCGTGCATGGCACCGACACGGTTTTTTTCCCACTCCAACACGGGAAAGGCGATGGTCAGTGTCTTTCCTTCAAAGCTGCACTCTATAAATTCAGGCTTCATCATGGCATTTACGGAATCGCTCTGATTGCGGTACATCTTCTCAATTTCTGCTTTTATAGAAGTTTCCATTGTGCCCTGATCCGGCTCTTTCATGTTCATTGATTCCCTCGATTCTAATGATATTGGCCCGTAACCAGACTCCTTTTCCTTGCATATTCTCTGCATTTAACTGTACTTTAATATAGAGTTGATGTCAATCTTTTGGTTTTTACTTCCCAATACGCTGTTTGATTTCACAGGAATGTGGTATAATTTTTTTAGCTTAGAATGATTAAGGTAAATGAAAGGAGATACAAATTATGAGTAAGGACCCTAGATTTTTTATCTGCAAGCACTGTGGAAATATGATCACATTATTGGAGGATGCCGGTGTTCCTATCGTTTGTTGCGGAGAAGACATGAAGGAACTGACCGCGAACACTTCAGACGGCGCAACGGAAAAGCATGTTCCTGTTATAGAAGCAGCTGGCAGCAAGATTACCGTTTCTGTAGGAAGCGTGGCTCATCCGATGCTTCCGGAGCATCATATTGTCTGGATTTACCTTCAGACAAATTTGGGCGGACAAATCAAATACCTAGAGGTTGGTGCAGAGCCTAAGGCAGCCTTTGCATTAAGTGAAGGGGAAACCGTAAAAGCTGCATTTGAATATTGCAATCTTCACGGACTATGGAAGGCTGCAATTTAATATTGAAGAGTTCACGAAAGGATCATGATTATGGCAATAGAATGGACACCCAATTTAACCGTTGGTGTAGCTAGCATTGACCAACAGCACAAAACATTGTTTGACAAAGCAAACCAGCTTTTTGAAGCAGGAAAGAATAATAAGACAAAGGAATTTATTTCTGAGCTGCTTGATTTTCTGGATGAGTATACGAAGCAGCATTTCAGCAGTGAAGAGAATTATATGCGTTCGATCAACTATCCGGCTTATACTGAGCAAAAGAAGATGCATACCGACTTTATCGCAGCACTGGCAAAGCTGAAAAAGGATTATCAAGAATCCGGCGGAAATATCCTTGTGATTCTGAATGCAAATCAGATGGTCGTAGATTGGCTGTTGAAGCACATATCCTTCGAAGATAAGAAAATTGGCACCTTTGCGAATACTCCAAGATAAAGAAACAAGACTTTATCCAGTTAATAGTGAGGTATCGTATGAAAAAAAGAATCTATATTTTATGGATCCTGATTTTTCTTGGTTTTTCTGCAATAGAGTTCCCCGGCATCTTTTTCATTAACAGGATCGAACCGACGATATTCGGGTTGCCTTTTATTTATGGTTTTACATTGATCGTATGGTTTTATCTGTGCATCCTCATGTATACAGGCTATAAACTGAAATGGGGCGTAGCAAATAATAACGATGATCCCACAGAACTTAAGAAATAATACTGGCGAAACGTCATGACGGCTCCGGTCCCCGGAGCCGTTTTATTCATTCAAGTTACTTTTTATAGACTGTTTTTCCATCAATGATTGTCATCTCCACGGAAACATCTTTCATCTTGTCCGGAGGAACGTCCAAAATATTCTCCGATAGGACCACCAGATCAGCTAATTTTCCAACTTCTATCGAACCCTTTTTGTCTTCATCAAAGCTTGCATAAGCACCATGATAAGTGAACATTCTCAGCGCCTGCTGTATGGTCACTCTTTCATCGGGATTGATTGTCTGACCCGTTTGCGTTTTTCTGTTCATAGCTAGATGCATGTTCAGAATCGGATTCGAAAAAGTGATTGGGCAGTCGCTGCTTCCCGCCGCGATTATCCCCCGGTCAAAATAGCTTTTATTCGTAAACATCCTGAAGGCCCTTTCTCTTCCATAATTTACGATATAACCATCGCCAAATTCATACAGAAAAATTGGATTAGGGATCGGTACGATTCCCAATCGCTTAATTTTCTCTAAAATTTGATCGTTTACCATCGCACAATGTTCAATCCTGTGACGGTGGTCCTCTCTGGGGTATTGCTCCAAAGCTTTTTCGATTGCATGAATGATCATTGTGACCGCTCTGTCTCCAACGGCATGGGAGGTAACCTGCCAGCCTGATTGATGCGCTCTCAGAATGATATCATCCACTTGCTCCTGCGACATGCTGAGTATTCCCGTATCGTTGGGATTGCTTTGATATGGTTCGATTGTCGCTGCAGTCGGTCCGCTGCTGCTGCCGTCGATCATCAGTTTGATCGGGCCCAATTTATAATGGTCATCACCAAAACCTGTATGAATCCCAATTTTTAGGTAATCCTCAATAAATTTCAGGTTCTCCACAAAAGAGAACATCATTGCATAGAGTCGGATTTGCAGCTTGCCCTCTCTGATAGCATCTTGTATCGCGCCCATTTGAAGGCTTCCGTATCCACCAGAGTCATGAATAGTTGTGATTCCTTCTCTAATTAATAAATCATTGGCGGCACACATGGCATTTACCAATTCCTCTTTGGCAGGCTGTGAAGTCTTCAGAATCTGCATGTGAGCATTTTCTCTCATGACTCCGTTTATCTTACCGTTCTCCCTGTCCATAACCCCACCTTCAGGATCGGGCGCATCCTCCTTTAAGTCTGCAATTTCGAGGCTTTTGCTATTATGTGCGGAGATATGCGCACACGCTCTTGTCAGGATTACCGGATGCTCAGGAGCAGCTTCATCCAGATCCGTTTTGTTTGGATGTCGCTTTTCAGCAAGTTTGGAGTGGTCATATCCCCACCCTCTGATCCACTGTCCTTTCGGAGTTATTTTAGCCGCATCCTTGATCAAATCCTTGATTTCTTCAATTGAGGAAACACCCGGCGAACGACAATCGATCGCCAGTGAATTTGCACCAAGAACTGCTGTATGAAGATGGGAATCAATAAATCCTGGCACCAGACTTCTACCATTTAAGTCGATCCGTATCGTGTTTTCGTTGGAATATTTTATAGCATCAGCGGAATTTCCGGTATAGATGATTTTATTCTCCTTGATCGCAACGGCGGAAACGATAGAATCATTTTTATCCACTGTCAATACGGAACCATTATAAAAAATCATATCTGCATTCATACTTTCCCTCCGTTATCATCCACTAATAAAGGCTTCTTTTGGCAATTGAACCAGTCTTAAAAACATTGAGACGTTTCCAATCAGGCTTTTTTCCAGATAGTCGATCCTGACTTTTTCGATCGGTCGGTGAATATAATATTCCTGCATTCCAGAATACCCTATCGCAGGTTTCTTCATTCTTGATCCAACTGCCGGGATATCAGTGCTAAAACTCCAGTAGCCAAATTTGGGCGTTTGATCAATATCCGCGAGACCCCTTGCACATGCCTGGACAAAAGGATGATCCTGGTCAATCTTCCAAACCTCTTTCTGGCTCTCTATCGTTGCCGTAGCACCGGTATAAGCTGTTCTCTCAGCCGAATTAATTCTTACACTTGCTTTAAAATCTTTATCCTTATCAGTAAGCCTATCAATAATCTCCTGTATTTCTGCGATGGCGCCCTCCACCGTTTCTCCGGGAACCAATCTGCGATCATAGGTAATATGGCACTTGTCAGGAACGATGCATAATGCAGCAGGTTCACATTCTATGATCGTCAAGGCGATTCCGGATTTTCCGAGATCTTTATCCTCAAAACCGTTGGCGTAGATGGCTTTTTCAATTTCTAAAATCAATTCTGCCGCTTTCGTAACGGCATTGATCCCCAGCCAAGGTGAACTGCCATGACAGCTGGATCCATAAACTGTAACTTTCAATTCTACTCTTCCTCGATGCCCCATCATAATTTTCAAACTGCTTGGTTCACAATTCACCATTCCGTCTATGGTGATGCCCTTTTCTACAAAGGTCTCATCGAGAAGTTTTATCATACCCAGCATTTCACCGTTCTCTTCCATGGTTACCATACTGACGATCAAGGTTCCTTTCATTGGATACCCTTCTTTTCGTAATTGCACCAGGATACCGCCGGCATAGACTTGCGCAGCCGCTCCACCTTTTAGATCGGCTGCTCCGCGGCCATGAATGACAGGTACGGTTTCTTCTCTATTCAGCTCTTGATCAAACATGGGGGTTTCATCAATAACAGCACCATATGGGTCATATCCACCCCACTCATCGAGATCTCCCGGATAAACCTGATCAAGATGACCATTAAACATGATGACCGGGCCAGGTTCTGTTCCTCTAATGATTCCAATGATATTTCCCCAGCGATCCCGGAACACTTCATCATAGCCAAGAGACTTCATCTCTTCAACAAAGAGCTCTGATACTGCTTTCTCATCCCCAGACAAGGAAGGTGTCCTAACAAGACTTTGGCAAAACCCTATCATTTGTTGATTGAGTGATGCAGATATTTCTTTTGCTTTCTCTATCATCGTTGACTTCCTCATAACTATATTAATCAGAATGGCATGCATTCAAATGGCAAAGAAGCTGCAATGTACATGCCTGAAAATCATCTGAAGGAGCCTATAGAAAGCTCCTTCAGATTCGTATAATATTAGTTTTTATCGATTAGTATTTCTTATCATAGAAATCATCATATTGTTGATCTAGTTCATCCATAAGTTCCTTCGGTCTTGCTTTCGTAACACTGCTAACGATCAGGAATACCACGATATTGCAGAGCAAGGCAAGCAGGCCGCCGCCGCCGAAAGCAAACGGGCCTGGGATCGTTCCGGGAACAAAGGTGAAGATAACGAGCAAACCAATGCCAACCAGTAAGCCTGATACCGCGCCGGCCACCGTCGAACGCTTCCAGAACAGCGCACCCAGCGTCGGAACGATTACCTGTGCAGTTCCCGCAAGGGCCACAAGTCCGATATTGACCAGCAGTCCCGGTACATACAATGCCATAACATATGCAGCAGCAGAGAGAACCAGGATGCACCATCTCCCAACCCATACCAGTTGTCTTTCACTCAGACTCTTATTGATATAGGTCTTATGGAAGTCCACGGTGTATCCCGCAGACATTGCGTGGATCTGCGAATTTGCAGTCGACATGGCAGCTGCAGCACCGCAGGCGATGATAAAGGATGCTAATACAAACGGAGCATACTTGTAGAGGATAACCGGCAGCACCTTGTCCGCCTGTTCAATTGTTGGCTCTAAAAGAACGGCCGAATTTCCTACCAGCATAGAACCTACATAAGCGATTGCCGCAAATCCCAGCAGGAATGGCATCAAGTTAAATAGTCTGGGAGATTTCACCGCATACATACGAGTCCATAACTGAGGTCCCATAAAGGAGCCCACCGGCGTGATGATAAACATAGCAAGCCATGCCATCCATGCATTGTCCTGCAGTACAAGGTTTTCCGGTTTGACCGCTCTCAACTGCTCAAACATCTCCGTAGGTCCGCCGAGTAGATTTGCGATGTAGATACCGCCGAATATCATCCCGAAGAACAGCAGGACACCATAGAAGATATCTGTCCAGGCTACGGCTCTTAAGCCTCCGGACCATACATAGATAATGATAACAAGATAGAATAATAGTGCAGCAAATTTAAAGTTGATAAGCCCGCCGGAAGCAACTTCGATTAGATACGCTCCGCCGGTCAATTGGATTTGAAGATATGGCAATGTGAAAACCAGCATTACGATAGCTACGATATTTCCCAAGGCTTCTGAGCCATACTGATGCTTAAAGAAATCCTTTGGTGTGATATATTTATTTATTTTTCCAGAAAACCATACTCTTTTTCCTACAACAAAGTAGAGAACACCGAATAAAATATTCCAGGCGATGGCAGTCCAGTAAAGTGGACCTTTTAAGTAGAAATATGAGTTCGATCCCATAAAGGCAAATGCACTCCACCAGGTTGCCGCAACGGTAAAGAATACGGCGATCGAACCCATGCCTCTTCCCTGTACAAAGAAATCTTCCGTTGTCGGAATCGATTTTCTTCCTGCGTATGCTCCCATAGCGAGAGGAATTAGCATAAATAAGGCTATGATCAATAATGCTCCAATATTGCTTGCTGTCATTTCTTATCGCCTCCTTCTTTTACAGCGTGACCCCAGTCGGTCTTATAGGCATAATACATAATTGCGCACATATACACCCACCAGCATAGGATATAACCATAGATGAAAGGGAATCCCAATATGAACGGATCGGAGACCTTCTGGAAGAAGAAAACTCCTGGGAATTCCATCGCCATAAAGCCGATGAGTAAAAGGATCCAGATTCGTTTTGTCTTGCTGGTCATTTTACGTTTTGACATTTCAAATTCCTCCTTTTTTCAATTTACCTTTCAATATTTTTCAGTTAATTCTGAATTATCTTTACTTTACAATATTCTGTCAGATAAAACGATTTAGTTTATCTAAAGTTATCTTAAGATTGTATATAGAAATGATAAAAAGTCGGTTAATTGCCTCGTCATGATATTTCCTATACGATTAAAAAAGCGCAAGAGATGACGCTCATCTCTTGCGCGCTAAGTATGCACAGCATAATAAAACTTTAATTAAAATTCATTACCTAGCTTCGTTTCAGTGAATTATTGAATTTGTAACCGACTCCTCTCACATTGATGATATATTTTATCCCCCTCTTTTCCGGCTCAATTTTTTTCCTTATATTGCTGATATAAACCATGAGGGTACGGCTGTCCCCTTCCAGACTGTCCGTCTTCCATACCATTTCAAACAGCTGATCAATGCTGTACACTCTTTTCGGATTCTCAATCAAAATGGCCAAAATGTCAAACTCTTTTGGGGTAAGATTGATTTCAATCTCATCCAGGAAAATCTGGTGTTGATCCAGGTCGGCCTCGAGACCCTCATAATGATATTTGCGTACCTTCTTTCCGGGAGTAGCTAGTATCCGATTACGTCGCAAATGGGCCTTCACTCTAGCAATAAGCTCACCCGACAAAAATGGCTTTGTAATGTAATCATCTCCTCCTGCCGATAATGCGATGATTTTATCAATTTCCTCCGATTTGCAGCTCAGGAATAAAATCGGGCACTGGGTTTTTTGCCTGATCAGCAAGCATAGATCGACGCCGCTGATATCTGGCAGCATAACATCAAGAAGAATCAAGTCCGGTGCAACATCATTCAGGATGTCCAATGCAGATTCCGCATCATACGCAGTATAGATTGCATACTGCTCTTTCTCTAAAAATGATTTGATCAAAGTACAGATTTGCTTTTCATCATCGACGATCAATATTTTTTCACTTGACATATTCACATCTCCTTAATTTCTTTCTGTAAGGTTACCTTTCCAGTGTATATAACGGAATCGAGAAGCTGATCTTTGTGCCTTTCTCCTTGTTTGACTGCGCTTCGATGTTACCCTTATGCGCTTCTATAATCTGGCGGGAAAGGCTCAATCCAAGCCCGCTTCCCTCAGTCGATTTCACTCCCGAGTGCTTCCCCTTGTAAAACATATTGAAAATATAGGGCAGCTCATGCTTGGGTATCCCGCTTCCGGAGTCCTCGATCATGAAAACGATATTCTCTTTTTTCTCATCGATCGCGCATCGGCATGAGATCGAACCCTTTTCCGGTGTATGCTTGATCGCATTATGCAAGATATTTGAAAAAACTTGTTCGATTCGTTTCATGTCTACCAGAACCTCGTATCTATCATTCATGAGCTCCTGATCAATCATCATTTTATATTTTATATTTGAACTGATCACATCATTCCTATACTTTTCATCCAATATTTTATAAAGATGATATACCTTGGTCTGCATGAATTCAAATGAAAACTGATTTGACTCCATTTTACTGAGCTGAAATAAATCATCTACCAGCCTCTGAAGGAAAATAGATTTTTGCGAAATAAGATCGATTGCATTTTGTTTATCCTCTTCTTTTTCGAAAAGGTTTTTTTGAAGCGCTTCCGCGTATCCGACTATATAGGTGATCGGTGTCTTGAGCTCATGAGAGATATAGGATAGCAGGATCTGCTTTGCTTTCTTTGAATCAATCATTTCCTGTTCTACCAGCTTTCTGTCTGTGATGTCACGCAAAATCCCTTCGATCGCGATCAATTTTTCACCGGAGAAGATTGGAGTGTTATGAAATTCCAAATAGATATAATCTCCGTCCCTACGCTGCCAGCGTATAAAGCCTTTATTGACCGAAACTGCTTCCAATGAGAATGCTTTCCGGATGATGTCACGATCCTCTTCATGGGTCAATTCAATATGCAACAGGGGATTTTTATAAAACTCATTCTGCTTATACCCCACGATCGTTTCCACTGACGGGCTGATAAATGTAAAGCGAGGATAGGGCTGAAGGGTATAATAAAATACGATATCCACTGCATTTTCTGCCAATTCATATAAATAGTTCTCCCGAATATTCCTATTCTGCCTTGCTGTCTGCTGATACAGCAATGTGAAGGTAAAATTCAGCAGTAACAGCAGAGTCATGTTGATCAGAAGTAAGGAAACAGGAAACAGATCAAAGATTGCATGAAGATTGGTATCAATAGATACCGCAACACAAAGAAAGAATAACAAAGAGGAAAGTACTTTGATCCTGATTGAAAACCTCCATTTCCTGAATACCGTGTAAACAATATCTGTCAGCAAAACAATTTCATAGAGGTAAAAAGGCAAAGCTAAAATGATTTGATGAATATCTAAAGCGATTAATAAAATTCCATAGATGAGAAGCAATAACGCGTAGCTGTCCCAAAACCTTTTATAAGGGATATTATCCATAAGGCAGCAACCGTGAAGGATATATAAAATCATATACAAGCTTAAAATGTTAAGAACAAGATATAAATCGGCTGAAAGAAAGGTTGTATATATATTTGAAGCAAAGCAAATGATACTTGCCAAATAAAGCAGACAGCTTATGACCCATGATTTTGTAAATTCATGCATTTCTCTCTCCTCGTTCATCGTATCCTTCAAGTAATAAAATATCATTTTGTATCAGAAAATGAAAGCATTAGTTTCATGGATCGCGAGGAATCAATACCAATTATCAACTCGCTATGTTATAATTTCACTAAAATATAAATGAGAGGTGTTAAGTTTGTATAATTTATATATAGAAGAAGTATATAAAAACATGCCGTTCATCATCATTATCATATTTACCGTCATTCCGCTTCTTGTCGGTTCTTTTGCTTCCCAAAACTCGATCTCTACACTGGGCGATTATTTTATCTATAACAGAGGCATGGGGACAACCATTTCTTTCTTCACGGTTTATGCAACCTGGTGGAGTTCTTTCGCCTTTTTAGGTTCCATTTCCTATTTCTACTCCGTTGGTTCCGTATACTGGACAGGCATTGCCTGGAATGTACTCTTTGGTATTTTGTATATGTGGTTTGGTACCAGAATCTCTCGTTATGGCAAAGCGAAGGGCTATCTTACACCGATCCATTTTTTCTCTGATATTTATGGTTCTAAACAATTAAACAATATTGTGATTCTAGTCATGATCCTATTTACAATTCCATATATCCAAATCCAGTTTTACGGAGGCGCATTGATTATTGAAATTGCTACAAATGGCGCCATTCCATGGCAAATATGTGCTCTGCTGTTTTATTTGGTGATGATCGTATATCTCTGGGCCGGAGGCTTGCGTGCCGTCGCTTGGACTGATGTATTTTACGGCTCCCTCATTTTCTTTGGCATGCTGGCCGCTGGAGCGATCATGACCGCTCAGGTTGGAGGGGTAGATGGGCTCTTTCAAAAAATTATCGAGCAAAGACCGGATCTGATCCTGCTGCCCGAGAAATCTTCCCCCGTAGGAATTTCAACCTGGCTTTCCATGTTTATCATAATGCCAATCGGCGCGTTAATGGGGCCGCAAATGTGGATGAGAATATATGCCACAAAAGAGGAGAAGACATTTTATATCATGCCCCTGCTCATAAGCCTGGCTACTATAGCATATTTAGGATCAATGCTTGCAGGTAGCTCAGCCATTCTACTGAAATCGGACGGTGTCGCATCGTCGGATGCCATTCTCCCGATGCTGCTGGTTGAATATGCCCCCGGCTGGTTAATGGCTCTTGTGATGTGCTGCGGAGCAGCTGCCTGTCTTTCTACTGCCAACTCATGCATCCATGCTGTATCCGCGTTGTTGGCGTTAGACATCTATAAGCAATATTTTCGTCCCAGATCGACGGAAAGGCATACTGTTTTTATTGCCAAAATCAGCATTGTTGCCTTCTCCGCTATTGCTTATCTTGCTTTGGTATTCTCTGAGTCACCCAGTTCCATTGTGCAAACAGGATATTTGGCATTCAGCGGGTTAGCTCAGTTAGCAGTCCCTGTCATTGGAGCCTTGTTGTGGTATCGATCCAATTCAATCGGCGCGGTCGCCGGTGTTTTTATCGGTGTGTCATTTACCTTGGTCTTCTCCCTTTGGGATATTGCAGTATTTCCGCTCCATCCCGGATTTATCGCATTGATTTTAAATGCCGCAGTCTTTATCCTGTGTGGGGTTTTACTTCCTCCCAATAAAATTACCTCAAACAAAATCCTTTTATACCGTCATGGAAGCTTTGATGATTTCCGCTAAACCACCAAACCAGTCTATCATTATTTCTAAATATTATCTGCAACTTTTTTTCTTGAACAGTAAATTCATAAACATACTTGCTTCATCATAATGATACGGTTCATAATCTCCGTAGATCGCTTTGAGAGTGAATCCTTCTTTCCGCGCCATCTTGCAGATTTCTTCCTTCGAGATAACGGAAAATTTGATATCCAAACAACGTTTTTCTATTAATCTGTTTTTTTGGTAGATTTCATAAAACTGGGTGCCACTTATGATGCTGGCTGCAGGATAATAAACATTGTAATACGTAATAACCAATGTTCTATTATTATCAAGATCATATTTCCCAAGATATCTGATATTTCCATCTGCCTGCTGGATCCTGTACGCCGGATTATACATCGTACAGAAGAAAATTCCGTCGGGAGTCAGATGCTCGTGGATTCTGCGGAGTGCAAGTCTTCTCTTCTTCGGATCTATGATCTCGGCAATGGAGTTGGATGGAATCATGATCAGGTCATATTGCTCTTCCAGATTCAACTCACATACATCCTGGCAGATGATTTTAACATTTTGCGAACCATTAACTTTCTTTCGAAAGATTGCAAGCATCTCTTCGGAATAGTCCACACAGGTAAGGGGAAGACCTTCCTCAATCAATGGAATAGAGACTCTTCCGGTCCCACACATCAAATCAAGGATGTTTTTATGCCCTTTGCAAAGTGTTTTGAAAAAATTGATATCATAGTCAACATTCGCATAGTAATCATAAATATCAGCGACATGGCCGAAATCAATGTTTTTATCCATGTTCGTCCCCCCACACAAATCATCACGATATATTGTTATCTGTATTCTATAGTATGATTACACCCGTCCAAATGTAAAATTAGATAATCAAAAAAATATAATAAGTCGAATGGAAAAGCTATCCTGAACCCGGGGATTAATGAGTTTCAGGATAGCTTATCAAAATAGGGAAAAATAAAATCAATACCACGTTATCACGTTAATTACTTGATGAACACCAATGACAGCCAAGGGATATATGTGATAATCGTTAACCCGACCAACGCTGTAATGAAGAAAGGCCATATATGCTTGAACATGCTCTCTAGTTTTATCTTCGCAACAGCTGCGCCCACAAACAAATTGCATCCGTATGGCGGGGTGCACAAGCCTACGGCTAAGTTTATCGCCATGATTACTCCAAAATGAACAGGGTTGATCTCCAATGCTTTCACTGTCGGCATCAACATAGGCGCCATAACTATAATCGCTGGAACGGTGTCCAGGAAAAGACCTACAACAAGCAATACAATATTTACAAAGACCAACACAACCAATGGATTTGATGACACATTAGTAAGGAAAGTCGTTATCATTTGAGGAACTTTTTCATAGGTCATAAATGTTGAAAATACGGTGGAATATCCGAGCAGGAAGGATGTTATCCCGTTCAGAACTGCAGTATCCAAAAATACATCCATCAACTCTTTCACATTCATGTCCTTATACACGAAAATGCTAATTACGATAGAATAAACAACAGAGATGCAGGCCGCTTCCGTAGGAGTAAACACTCCGGAATAGATTCCTCCAAGGATAATTACCGGTGACAGCAGTGCCCAGAAACCTTCTCTAAAGCTTCTCCAAATTTCACCAGCCCTAAACCTCATAGCTTCGCTAATGGGAACAACTTCGTCCGCTTCCGAGTGTTTCTTTGCCATTAAATCTGTTCCGTTTATTGTGCAAATAATTATATTGGTCACCAGAAACAGCAGGCCTAATAGAATCCCGGGAAGTATTCCTGCGAGAAACAGCTGCGATATGGATACACCGGTGGTTGCTCCATATAAGACGAAGGACAGGCTCGGAGGAATGATCGGCCCTACTATGCCGCCAAAGCATACAACAGTTGCCGCATATGCCGGATCATAACCTCTTTTTTTCATTTCGGGAATCATCATGCCGCCGATCGCCGAGGTTGTAGCCATGCCGGAGCCGGAAAGTGCGCCAAAAAACATGCAGGAAATTATGGTGACACTTGCAATTGCGCCGTTCACAAAGCTGATCAAGGTAGATGCAAAGTTCACGATCTTTCTGGCTATCCCGCCTGTAGACATAATCAAACCTGCAAGCATAAAGAAGGGTATCGCCATTACGGTGAAGGAAAAGATCCCGCTGTATGCATATTGGGCATTGATAGCCATGTTTAAGTCAGAAAAGAAATACATGGCCAGCATCGTTGCGCCGCCGATTGCAAACCCAACGGGCAAGCCCATCAGTATCAGTACAAAAAGTGCAACAAATAGAGCTGTCATAGCCATTACGAATACCTCCCTTCAATGAAAGAGTCATAGTTCTTTATAGACTTCAATGATTCCAGGAAGTATATAAATGCTCGCATTACAAATAAACCGCAACCCAGTACCAGCGACAAATATCCCCACGAAGTACTTATTTTGATCCCTGCATAAGGTACATTCCATTGTATTCCCATCAAAATCATTCCGTAATAAAGGGTGATCCCACAAATTGCAATTAATATGAGTTCGTTAGCCGCATCGACAATTAGCCTGATTCTCCCTGGTAATTTATCCAGAAGAATGCCGATTTTAATGTGTTCTTTTCTTCGGTGACCAATGCTGATTCCCAGCCAGGACAGCCAGACGAATAAAAATTTCCCTAGCTCTTCAGACCATGAGGATGAATTATTGAAAACAAATCTCATAATCACCTGGAAGAAAATAGATCCAACCATAGCCATAAACATTGCTACCAAAACTACGTCTTCAGTTTTATTTAATATCTTTAAGAATTTTTTCATGCTTTTGTCATTACTCTGCATGAGAAAGTAACTTTCTCCTCCCTTTTTTAATCCTGGCAATGGTGAAATATTTCTCCGAAAATGCAAGCAAAGCTGTCGCACCTATGCCGGTCATGCTTTGGGAATATATGAGGCAATTATTTGCCTCATATATTCAAATGCTAACACCGACTTTTATGGCTGGGTGCTGAGCCACCTGTCGACCATTTCGTCGCCCACCAAGCTTCTCTGATAGTCATACACCGGCTGTACAGATTCCTGGAATACCTTTAATTCTTCTGCTGTAAGCTCGTATACTTCAGCTCCTTCGCTTCTGAACCTGTCAAGATATTCCTGTTCTTTTGCAAATTCTTCTGCTCTTTGATTCTTTGCCATTTCTCTTACGCCAGCCTCTAATACTTCCCTGTCAGCCGGATCCAAAGATTCGATCCAATCTCTTGAACAAATGATCGGGAAGGGAGAGCTGCAATGGTTAGTCAAGGTGACATATGGTGCGATTTCATGAAGATTGAAGTCATTGAATACACCCAGAGAATGGTCTAATGCATTGATTTGTCCTTGTGACAAGGATGTTACAACCTCGCCCCAAGCCATTGGTGTGGGGTTTGCTCCCATCGCTTTCCAAATCTCGATATTCAAGTCATTTTGTGCGATTCTGATTTTCTGGCCGTTTAAATCGTCACTGCTCTTATAGACTTTGTCTCTGCTGATTACTTGCCTCATGCCGTTGTAATACATGTCGATGCAATAATAACCTGACTCTTCAAGGGTTTCGTTGAAAAGCTCAAGGCCTCCTTTTTCGAAGGTTCCTTCTTCCCAAGCTTCAAAAGACGGATAAAGATAAGGTAAATCGATGCATGTGGAATCGGGTCCCGATGCGGCAGTCAGTACGGATGAAAGGTCAAACATCATGGTCACTGTTCCGATTTTAATACCTGATACCAAGTCTGGAGTGTCACCTAACTGGCCGTCAGAATAAACCTCAATAACAAAACGTCCGGGTGCTTTTTCTTCGAGGTATTCACCTAAGGCCTCGCTCCATAAATGCGTCGATCTTTGTGATGAGTCTGTGTGACCGATTTTGATTACAATAGGTCCTTCGGCATCAACGTCTCCGCCTCTCTCGCCGCAGCCAATGAACAAGCTCATAATCATGATTAAGGTCAAAAAAATAGCTAGTAGTTTTGTTTTTTTCATTACAATCGTCCTTTCTTTTAATAGAGATATTTTGACATTATATTTTGCAAATCCCATGCCATTCATTAAATAGAATCGCTCTATCAGTTCTAAATCAGCCGATTGCGCTTAAATAGATGGGGGGCAAAAAATAAAAGCGTGAAGATTGTTTCACGCTTTTGCCTTTTATGAATGAACTATAATTCATTCTTTCAGATTTATTTTATACTGATTGATTTTGTTCCAAAGCTGCCTGGTGCTTATTTTTAAAACCTTGGCTGTTTTTGCGACATTCCAATTGTTGCTTGTCAGTGCGTTACTGATAAAAGTCTTTTCGAATTCATCCCGTGATTTCTTAAGCGACTTTTCGGTAGGTATGGTTTCAGGTTTATTGGCTATACAGTCTATCGGCATCAACATATCGCTGATGGTAACAACGCCGTCGGTGCACAGTGTTATCATTCGTTCAATTACATTTTTAAGTTCACGCACATTGCCGGGAAAATCATAGCTTAATAGGAAGTCCATAACTTCATCTTGGATTTTTATTATTTTTTTCTTTTGCTCGGACTCGATCTTTCTTACAAAAAACTCCACCAAGTTGGGAATGTCCTCCCTTCTTTCCCTTAAAGGCGGTATTTCTAAGGTCAAGGTATTTATTCTATATAAGAGATCCTCTCTGAATGTTCCCTCTTCCAATGCTTTTGTTAGATCTTTATTCGTAGCGGAAATGAACCTTACGTCCAAATCAATGGATTTGTTGCTACCGAGTCGTTCTATTTTTTTGCTCTCTATTGCTCGGAGTAGCTTTCCTTGGGTCTGTATTGGCAGGTCGCCTATTTCGTCCAAAAATAGCGTCCCGAAGCTAGCCTGCTCAAACTTTCCGATCCTCATCTCCGTAGCGCCCGTAAATGATCCCTTTTCGTGCCCAAACAGCTCAGAATCTATAACCCCTTCGGGGAAGACTTGGCAATTAACCGGCACAAAGGGCTCTGTTCTTCTCTTGCTGAGCCTATGGATGTAATTTGCAATCACTTCTTTGCCGACTCCGGATTCTCCTAACAGCAATATGCCGATACTCGTTTCGGCTGCTCTACGGCACATTTCCAACAGCTTTGAATATCTTTCGTTCTTCGATTCAATAAACAGCTCGATTTCATTTTGCGCATTTAATAAAACATTGCTCTTTCTTTCCAGCCTATGTATTTTTGCCAACCGCCCCACTTTCATCTCAAGTTCATTCATATTGCTGCTTTTGACAAAGTAATCCTTTGCACCATACTTTATGGCATTAACGGCGCTTTCAATGCTGCCGTACGCGGTAATTACAATTATATCGATTTTTTCATTCTTTTCCCTGATTTTTTGGATCAATTCAGCCCCATCCATTGCGGGCATTTTTAAATCCGTCAAAACGAGATCGACTACATTTTTCTCAAGATAATCTAAAGCTTCTATCCCGTTTGAGCAGCTTGCGACTCCATACCCTAATTCAGACAATATCAGCGTAAGCACCTTTTGATATTCAACCTCATCATCGACGATCAGTATTTTATAGCCTTTTTTCTCAACCATCTTTTCACCTCAATATCGGCAAAGTGACATCAAACACAGTGCCGTTTCCTTTTACGCTTTCTACTGCAATTGTTCCATTGTTGTTTTCAATCTCCGTGTTGACAATATATAAGCCTAAGCCCGTTCCGGTTTCCTTAGTAGAATAGAATGGGTCAAATATATTGTCAATTACTTCTTTATCGATCCCACATCCATTGTCCCTAATTCTTAAATGGAGCTTATTCTCATGGATGCTTGCTTCGACTAATATTTCTTTCCCATCTTTTGGATCTTCCGACAATGCGTCCAGCCCATTCTCTATCAGGTTCTGAACCACCATGCGCAGAACTCCCTCATTAATGGCCACCGCTTCGTCGGGGATGCCAGTAAGGGAGTGAGAGATCTCAATATCATCTTTTGATTTATTTTTCGCTATTTCGACGAGCTCCTCAATGATTCCTCTGATATTTACAGACTTCACTTCATCATTTGATAGCTTAGAAAACCTCAGGAGATTTTCAATCAGTTTATTTATGCTGTCGACAGAGTTGTCAATGACGCTCACGGAATGCTGACAAATGTCATCTAATTTATACTTTCCTATAACGAAACTGTAACTTTTTATTAAACCTAATGGATTTCTGATCTCATGGGCCAGTCCTGCCGAAAGCCGTCCCACAGCGATCATCTTGGACTCCTGCAGTGCTTTTCTTTCGTTTAGATACTTCTCTGTATAGTCCTCAATTATCACCATTTTTTTGTTATTATTGATAATAATCTGACTGGTCAAATAATAAAATCTGCCAATATTGATTACGCGGTTCAAGTTAGCCATGTCCACAAAAGGCTTTAACTGCACAATGTCGTTATATGGCTTTCCCATCAAATCGCCCCGAGCAACACCGACTATTTTCTCGAGGGCATCGTTGCACTCTATAATTATTGCGCTATTTTCAATAACCATAATACCGTTTTTCATTACATCGATAATAAGTCTTAATTCTTCTTTATTTTCCAAAAGCTCCCTGGTCTTTGCATTTACTCTTTTAGTGATTATGTAATTCCAACCGGTCAGCGCACCGATTATTAGAATGATTCCGCCTATGATTCTATTCGTTAACTCAATTACCCTTAGGTCAAAAGTATCGCTCTTGAAGTCTCCAAGCCATTTATACTGCGTTTGCGCAATGAGGTTTTTCTTTTTCAGGGAAACGATGCCTTTGTTGAGTACGCTCAATAAATCTTCGCTTCCCTTGGGAACGGCAAGGGACATCTCCTTCTCGGCAAGTACCGTATCAAGGAATCTGTAATTGTAGTTTTTGCTGGTCACATTTAGATAATGGGCCGCCTTCATGTCATCCCCAATAAATCCGGAAACACGGTTATTCCTAAGCAGAGCGATGCATTGATACATGTTTTCAACTTCTATTATATCGACATTTAGTTCCTCATCAAAGAGACTGTCAATTCTGCCATTCTCATTGTCACCGCATAAGGTAACGAAGGTTCTGTCATTTAAATCGCGGAGGTAGTTGATATCGCTTCCCGCGTGTACAAGGATTTTAGTCTTAACTATAAATAAAGGGATTGAAAGGTCGGCTGCTTTCGCATTATCAGGTGTGTTTTCAAGAATTGTAAAATCTATTTCATTGCTTTCAAATGCTTGTATTATGGACGACTTTGATCGGATTTTCATATTCACAT
>Ga0366778_1008_pt1 | contig 39587 bp, 20 predicted proteins | sample BONcelHN113001E9_FD_207058 | JGI IMG/M metagenome (GOLD analysis project Ga0366778, IMG submission 207058) | Enriched cells from coal bed in the Powder River Basin, Montana, United States - BONCAT cells N11 rep2 HSBNCT.N11.300.1.E9 ...
CTGCGGAGCAAAATAACCGACGAGCCTTTTTAAGGTTCCGTTAAAATTCTTTGCCTTCTCTACAGGCATCGACATCCCTCCGGCAGGCCCATGACCTATGCCGCCTCTGATCGATTTCCCCGAAGACAGTCTGCTGTTTTCATTGCTCATATGTCTTCACCTCCTCTTCAGACAGTTGTGATGATACGATTTCCCGATAAACCTGACAGTGCTTCATCAGTTCTCTGTGACTGCCGATCCCGGCTAGTTTTCCATCATCTAGAACCAGTATGTGGTCAGCATCCATAACGGTGCTAACGCGCTGCGCGACGATAATAACCGCAGAAGTACCCGTTTCTTTTTTCAGGGCAGCACGAAGCTTCGCATCAGTCTTGAAATCAAGAGCAGAAAAACTATCGTCAAAAATATAGATTTCCGGCTTTCTCACGAGAGCTCTCGCGATGGATATCCTCTGTTTCTGTCCACCGGATACGTTGGTCCCACCCTGGGCGATAGCAGTTTCTAAGCCTTCTGGCATCTCTGCAATGAAGTCTCCGGCTTGGGCAACCTTGGCAGCATGCATCATCTCTTCCTCAGTCGCCTCTTTCTTTCCGTATCGGATGTTATCCGAAATGCTGCCGGTAAAAAGCAATGCCGACTGAGGTACAAATCCGATTTTACTTCGAAGCTCACTCTGAGACATCTGCGATACATTGACGCCGTCAACCAGAACTCTTCCCTCACTGACATCGTAAAACCTCGGTATCATGTTGACCAAAGTGGATTTCCCTGAACCGGTTCCCCCGATGACGGCAGTTACCTCGCCCGGCCCCGTTTCAAAGCTGATATTGGAAATTGCCGGTTCCTCAGCACCCGGATACCGGAAAGATACGTTTTCAAATACGATATGGCCCCTTTCGCCTGCGGTCGGCAGGCTGGCTACCTTCGGATCGACGATCGACCCTTCCATACCAAGCACCTCATTGATCCGCTCCGCAGAAGCTTGCGCTCTCGGAACCATGACAAACATCATCGCAACCATCACGAAGGAGAACATGATCATCATGGCATACTGAATAAATGCCATCATATCGCCCACCTCCATCTTGCTCTGTGAAATCCTGACTCCGCCGAACCAGACGATTGCGATGGTGGTGAGATTCATGATCAGCATCAGCATCGGGTGCATGGCCGACATTGTCCGGTTCACCTTGATGGCGGTATCGGTCAGATCCCCGTTGGCTTCCTTGAATCGTTCCCGCTCATGGGTCAGCTTGTTGAACGCTCGAATTACACGGATTCCGGTCAGATTTTCCCTCAGTACCATGTTGAGCCGATCCAGCTTCTTCTGCATGGCTTTGAAGGCGGGCATGACGGAATACGCAAGCGCCCCCATAAAAGCGATCAAAATCGGAATGGCAACCAGCAAAATCACCGTCAGCTCTTTATCCCTTGAAACAGCCAGCGTGATTCCGCCGACGCACAAGATAGGCGCATAGATCATAAATCGCAGCATCATAACCAATACATTCTGTATCTGGACGATATCATTGGTGGTTCGCGTAATCAATGAAGCGGTTCCCAGTTGATCAAATTCATGAAGTGAATAATTCTCCACCCGTGTAAAAACCTTATTTCTCAAGTTTCTTCCCAAGCCCATCGCAACCTTCGACGAATAGTAGGAGCCCAGCATGGCACTGGCCGAGCTGACCAGCGCAACAAGCAGCATATAACTGCCGTAGGTGATAATATATCCCGTGTCCCCCTGCATCATTCCGTTATTCACCACATCCGCCATCAGGGTCGGCAAAGCAAGCTCAGCCATAGCCTGTCCGGAGACAAATAAAATGATGAAGCAAATTACCAGAGTAAATGGCTTTAAATGTAATAGTGTTTTAATCATAATCCCCAATCCTTCAGAATCTGTACAAACACATCTGATCTGTGGTCAGCTGTGCTTGTTATAATTTTATAATATTTATGTTTATATAACTATTATAGCGTCATAATCTGTTTTGTCAAGGAAAAATTGCATAAAAAAGCCATATTCTCTTTATTTTCGACTACTAATATATTATGATAGTAGTAGTAACTTTTTTTACCAATGAAAATTTTGGAATCCAATCTAGATTAGATTAATGAAGATACCAGGAGGTGCAACAATGCAAAAAATGATAAATAAGAAAATTGCATTCATTATGGTCTTGTTCATTACCGTACTATTCATTCCGAATGTGTCCTATGCAGCAACGTACGGTGATGCCAAAACGATTTCATATGAAACGGATGCAGAGGAAGCGGTCACGTTTAAAAGGGTTGATTTTGATAATGCCTGCGACGATCTAACAGGGGAAAACCTGGACTATGTTAAGTTTACTCTTCCTTCCTCCACCTATGGAACGCTGTATTATGACTACGACGACGGAGAGTATGATTCAAAGGTTACCGCTGCCAAGAAATATTACTATGCCGGCTCTCCTTACCTATCAAAGGTGGCCTTCGTTCCTGATGAGGACTTTGAGGGCACTGTTTCCATTAAGTACACCGGGTACGACGAAGACGGAAATACCTACGAAGGAAAAGTGAAGATTATCGTAGGCGAGGATGACGATGAGGATGACGATACGGCGGAAGATCTTACCTATACCATCGAAGGCGATAAAAAGCTTACCTTAGACAAAAACGATTTGAATGATGTCTGTGATGATCTGAACGATGAGGATCTGGATTATGTAAAATTTACAACGCTCCCATCCTCTTCGGCCGGCACATTATATTACAATTATTCATCGGACGACAATTACGATTCAAAGGTTAGCACCTCCACAAAATATTATTATGATGGCTCGCCGTATTTGGCGAGGGTATCCTTTGTGCCAAAGAAAGATTATTCAGGCACGGTAACGATCAAATATACCGGATATGATGAAGACAACAACTCCTTCACCGGGAAAATTAAGATTTCCGTGGATGGCACCTCTTCCAGTGAAATTGCTTATACCGTTGATGATGATAAAACTGTTACCTTTGATGAGGACGATTTCTATGATATCTGTGATGATCTGAACGATGAAGCACTGGATTACGTTACCTTCACGCTCCCCTCCGATACCAAGGGTGTACTCTATTACAACTACGATGACGGGGATTATGATTCTAAGGTCACCGCTGCCAAGAAATATTACTACGACGGTTCTCCGTACCTATCCAAAGTTACCTTTGATCCGGCAAGCAAATTTTCCGGGATGTGCACGATCAATTTCAAGGGCTATGACACGGACGGAGTATCCTTTAGCGGTACCGTTGAGATCACCGTAAACGGCGATCTCTTGACGGCCAATCCCATTACCTACTCTGCAACTCCCGGCTCACCCGTATATTTCAAAGAAGATGATTTTAACAATGTGTGCAAAAAGCTGAAAGATAACAACCTATCCTATGTGAAATTCAAGCTTCCTTCTGCCAGCAGCGGAAAATTGTATTACGGCTATACCTCTGCAACCAAATATACCTCTGAGGTAAGTGCCACCACGAAATACTACTACGGCGGCACGCCATTTTTGCTAAATGTGGTTTATGTGCCTGTAACCAGCGCCACGGGAACCGCCACCATCGATTATACCGGTTATGATACTGACGGGTTCGCTTTCTCAGGAAAGATTCAGATTACAACCAGCGGAACTGCTGTGAATCCTACACTGAAAAAGTCTCAGTATTACGGAGATGTGGATGAAGCCTATTCCTGGGCGGTAGATTATATTGACACCCTTTCTAAGAATGGAATCATTACCGGCTCTACCGGACTGGACGGTAAAAAATACTTTTATCCTGCTGCGAAAATAAAGAGGGGTGAATTCATGCTCCTTCTCTATAAAGCCTTGAATCTGCAGGCCAGTACCGGCACAGGCAACTTCGCCGATGTGGCAAAGGGGGAATATTATTACGATGCCATCGCCGCCGCAAAGGCACTGGGCATCGCACAGGGATCAGACAACAAATTCTATCCCAATTCCTCGATTACCCGGGAAGATACCATGGTTCTAGCCCTAAGAGCTATGAACAAGAGCGGTTCCGGTGTTGCGGCAGCGGATATCAATACGCTGTCTGTTTATAGTGATAAAAGCATTATTTCCGACTATGCAAAAGATTCTATTGCGGCATTGATTAAAGCAGGCATCATTACGGGAAGCGACGACAACAAGATACACCCGATGGAAAGTATCACCCGTGCGGAGGCTGCCGCAATCATTTACCGTATTAAATACTGAAAGAAGAATTGACTCGAAAACCAAAAAACCCGCCAAATCGGCGGGTTTTTTATACAGGAGGGAACGATCGTTCCTACTGTATAAAAGAGGGGTGTGCAGAAGGGGGGGCACCCCTCGCCATGAAAGGAGGATGCTCTGACTGCTCCGCATTTCCCGATTTATTCTATGATGACATGATATTCCTTTAGCCAAAAGTTGATCTGTAAAAGATATGCCAACAATTGAGGGGCATTCATGAGTTGGCCGAACCATGGAATATTGGTATCTTTTTTTATTGAGAAAGCCAACTCCCTCACCGCTGTTTTGTTGATGAGTGGAAGTAGCGGTGATGCCGGATCCTTGAGCATAGAGTGTGTTAAGCCTCGAACCGCTTCGATATAAGAAGGATTATGGGTTTTAGGGTAAGGACTCTTTTTTCTCCAGAGCACATCCTCCGGAAGCAATCCGGTTAAAGCCTGCCGCAGGAGGCCCTTTTCTCTGTTTTTGTAATTTTTCATTTCCCAGGGAATGTTCCATGCATATTCTACAAGTCTGTGATCACAGAAAGGTACCCGCAGCTCCAAACCAGCTGCCATGCTCATCCGGTCTTTTCTATCCAGCAAGGTCGGCATCCAGCGGGTCAAATTCAAATAAAACAGCTCTCTCATTCTTGCATCGGCGGAAAGGTCACCTGCATAACGAGGCACCTCCTCAATCGCTTCCTCATAACGATCCGCAACATACCGCTCTGGCTGAATCGCATCCAGCAATTCGTGGGAATACAATTTCAGCCGCTCCTCTATTCTTTGGGACCATGGAAAGGTAGCGTTTCTTGTTTGGGCCTGATGATAGAACCAAGGATAACCGCCAAAAACTTCATCCGCACATTCTCCCGACAAACCCACCGTGGCACGCGCTTTCACCCACTGGCTAAAAAGCAGTAAAGAAGCATCCACATCTGCCATGCCGGGAAGATCTCTGGCGATCACGGCAGAAAAGAGTGCCTCGGTTAATTCCGGCGTATCGATGATACAGTTAGAATGTCTGGTCCCAAGATAGTTTGATACCTGCTCTATCCAGGGGGAATCTGCATTCGGCTGAAATTCACTGGCATGAAAATACTTGTCATTTCCAAAGTAATCGATGGAAAAAGTGTCGATCGGTCCTTTTTTTTCATTTTGATATACCTGGGAAGCAATGGCTGTAATTGCACTGGAATCCAAGCCTCCGGATAATAATGTACAGAGAGGGACATCGGATACAAGTTGACGTTTGATGGAATCATAGACCAATTCACGTACCTGTGCTTCCGTTTTATGAAAATCCTCCTCATGAGAATGACTGTTCAAAGTCCAATATTGTTTTATTCTGATTCCTTTTGAATTTACCTCCATACAGCAACCAGGTTTTAATTCTGCGATCCCCGAAAAAATTCCGTGCCCAGGAGTTCTCGCCGGGCCCAAAGCAAATAGCTCGGCCAAGCCTTCCCGGTTGATCTTTGCTGGTACCGACGGATGTGCCAGTATCGCTTTTATTTCCGATGCGAAGAGAAAGGTGCTTCCCTTCTTGCAATAGAACAACGGCTTTACACCAATACGGTCTCTTGCAAGGAATAAAGCCTTTTTTTTCGAATCCCAAACTGCGAACGCAAAAATCCCATTCAGCTTCTCCAGACACATTTCTCCCCATTCGATATACGCATTCAGAAGTACCTCCGTGTCAGACCATCCATCAAAGATGCAGCCCTTCAGCGCCAATTCCTTTCGAAGCTCTTCCGTATTATATAATTCACCATTATACACCAGAACATATTGATTGCTGCCCCTATTCCGTATCATTGGCTGCCTTCCGCCTTCCGGGTCAACGACCACAAGGCGGCGATGGCCTAATGCCGCATCCTCTGAATACCAGTAGCCCGATGCATCCGGGCCTCTCTTCGATAGTTTTCCCGCCATTGACTTCAACCCTTCGGCTTCCTTTGTAAGATTCCCACAAAAATCTGTCCACCCGACAATTCCACACATAGAGAAACACCTCCAAACTTTAAACAATATATGTTTTCCTGCCTCAGGATGTTCTTTTCAATCACTTCCTGCTACCCAATGAATAACATATATATTAAATATTTTATAGGAATGAGGAAATATAATGGAGTACATGATTCAAGTAGAACCTGATGTCTGTGTTTATGCCATTGACATCAATCCATCGGGAAGAAAGACAATTCTGTTTCTTCACGGCTGGCCGGGAAATTACAAACTGTTTGAATATCAGTACAATTGGCTCTGCCAGCATGGATACCGTTGCATCGGTCTGGATACAAGGGGCTTCGGCAAATCCGACAAGCCCTGGCGCGGCTACGATTATAACCGGATGGCCGATGATGTCCGATGCGTAATCGAAGCGTTGGGCTTACATGATATTACATTAGCTGGCCATTCCACAGGCGGAGCGGTCGCCGTCCGGTACATGGCCCGCCATAACGGTTTCGGAGTTTGCAAACTGGCCCTTTTTGCAGCGGCGGCTCCCAGCCTGATTCAGCGAGCCGGTTTCCCTTATGGATTAAAGGCGGACGATGTCGACCAGATCATCCGTTCCACCTATGCCGACCGCCCGGCTATGCTGCGGGATTTCGGAAATCGCTTTTTCTATCATAAGGTATCGGAACCTCTCTCCGATTGGTTCTTCCAGTTGGGGTTGCAGGCAGCGAGCTGGGCCACGATTGAAGTGGAGAAAGCCTGGCTAAAGGAAGTGCTTTTCTCCGATCTGTCTAAAATACGCGTTCCCACCTTGATCCTCCATGGGGTCCATGATCAGGTCTGTCTGTTTCCGCTGGCGATCGCGCAAAGCCGCGGGATACGGAACTCCGTACTGATCCCATTTGAAAACAGCGGCCACGGATTATTTTATGACGAGGTAGATCACTTTAATAATGAATTGATTCGGTTTGTCGGATAATATTGGCTGTCGCCAATTCCGCTAGGGAACCCATGGTTCCCTTCGGCGGCTGCAAGCAGCCTGAGCACCCTCCTTACCGGCAGAGGGCGGACCCCTCTGCACTCCCTATTTTATTCAATCGGAAATCGTTTCCTATTGAATAAAAAATGTGGCTGCGCCAATTTCGAATAAAAAAAATAACCCCTCACGTTTTGTGAGGGGCTGCTATTATCTTTGAATACTTTTATTTAGTACTTCAATGATGCCTATCGCAGTAGACATGGCATATTTCTCCCTGAAGTCCTCTGTTTTTATGGTATTCAGATCGTTAGGATTTGAGAGAAAAGCGCCTTCAATAATTACTGCCGGCATGATGGTTCGTCTTAATACGGCCAGCTCCGGGCTCACCTTCGCGCCTCTGTTCAACAGGCCTAGATTGGAAACGAGGGTGCGTTGCAAATTTTGAGCCAGCTCCATTGCAGAAATGCCATCCATTGGAGGATCATCCTTTCCGCGGTAATGTACTTCCGTGCCACTGGGCGTGCTATTAGTATAAGAGTTGTTATGTATGGACACATATAAAGAGGCTCCGATTTCATTTGCCGTATCCTGCCTGTCATAAAGAGGAATTGTGACATCCTCCGTCCTCAACATATAAATTTTGGCACCTGCAGCTTTCAGCATCTTCTGAAGCCTTAAAGCAACATCAAGATTGACGTCCTTTTCGTTCAATACGGCTATTCCGTTTTCATATCCCCGAGAACCGGTGTCTGCTCCCCCGTGGCCGGGATCAATGACAACCATCTTCTGCCGCGCTCCCGCCGCTACGGCAGACAGGCCGTATTGATCCAGAATCGCCTGTGCTTCTTCACCCACGCTGAAGTCCTGATCATCTTCATCGATCGGCATTTCCGGTTCATTCACCTCAAAACTCAGATAAGCTGTCCTCATGGAATCTGATCTGCTTACCGTGCCGGACGAATGTTCCGTCAAATCCGCCACGATCCTCACGGAATCCTTCGTATACTGGGAATATCGGATGGATAGAAAAAATGGATTATCGTCTGTCCTGATGGTTCCGTCTTTGATTTCCAGTTTAGCATTTTTAATATCAAATACCAGTCTGCTTGGGTTTGCCATTTTAAAGCTCGTAATATCCTTGATTTCACCGTCTGCATCGACGATCACCCTGCTTCCTGCGCGGGAAAGCTCTATGCTGCGGATTGCAGTCAAGTCGTTTACCGGCCCGACAATCGGTGAAAGAATGGCAACAACCCGGTTTTTATCGTCCCAGGTTACCTTGCAGCCTGCGGCTTCGGCAACAAAACGGATCGGTATCATCGTCCTATTTTTGATTATTTTAGCCGGAACATCAAGTGACTTTTCCTTGCCGTTTATGTATGCTTTTCCCGAGTCGATTTTCAGTTTCACTTCCACTTCATTGATGCTGACGGAAACCTCTCTACCGGCTTCACTCCAGTTGACAGTGCCGCCCATTGCCTCAAAGACCGCCCTTGCAGAGACCAATGTACGTCCGTCAATGATTACCGGGGGCGAATCACTTTGCACATCGACACCATCAAGTTCTATCTTGATCGTGCCCACCCCGGCAAATGCTGTAGTGCTGAATATCACCATCAGCAGCATAAAAAATACTGATTGAATCATCCTGTTTCGTTTCACAAGCCTTCCCCCTCCATGCCCTTTTTCCTTCATTATCTTATAGAATGGATGATAATTTCAAGGACAACCATTTTCCTGTGTTTCCAGTTTCATACATTTATCAGGAGTTTACTCTCACTTGCGCCTTCAGGTGCATATAATGAAATAAAAAAATAATAGAAAGGTTGATGATATGAAACCGTTATTTGAACAGCCCATGCCCTGTCCCCTTGAACCGAACTATTTATGCCCGTTATCCATAAGAAAAATGAAAGACAAAGAAGGCGAGGAAGCAGAAGCCGTTTTTTCAGAACAAAATGTCCTGATCAGCCAATTGCCGCGGGAGATCAATCGTATCATGGGTATGCTCAACAGGAATTTTTCCGATTATTATGAGCAGCTTCAGAACTATGGGGTTCCAAGAGCAATCTCCCAGTGGATATTCCTCAGTATCGTTACTTATGTCGTAAGAAATGCTTCGGATCACACCGGAACTATAGAGCAGAGAACAGCCCGGCTCAACAGAGATCTGCGTAGGGACGGCTCTTTGCTGATCAATGTAATGAGAGGATATGGCGTGCCCAGTGACCTGATCAATGATATTTTCCTCGACATCATTGAAATGACACTAAGAAATATGGAAGGACAGCCTGGCCCTGGCCCTGGCCCTGGCCCGCGCCCCCGTCCTGAACCGGGCTGGAGCGCCTGGGAGGATCTCGGCGGCGTGCTGACCTCAGCACCGGCTGTCTCCTCCTGGCAGGCAAATCGCCTTGACGTATTCGGCAGAGGCCAGAATCAGGCGCTTTGGCATAAATGGTGGGACGGTTCCCGCTGGAGTGACTGGGAGGATTTGGGCGGTATTCTTACTTCGGCACCGGCAGCCGTATCCTGGGGACGCAATCGGATTGATGTCTTTGGTGTCGGTCAAAACCAGGCCCTGTGGCATAAATGGTGGGACGGTTCCAGCTGGAGTCAATGGGAGGATCTGGGCGGCATCCTGACAACAGCGCCGGCTGTTGCATCCTGGCAGGCAAATCGACTGGATGTTTTCGGAAGAGGCCAAAACCAGTCTCTCTGGCACAAATGGTGGGACGGTTCCCGCTGGAGCAGCTGGGAAGATCTGGGTGGCATCCTGACCTCCGCACCGGCTGCAGTCTCCTGGGGTCCAAACAGGATCGATGTTTTCGGAAGAGGGCAAAACCAATCTCTTTGGCATATCTGGTGGGACGGCAGCAGATGGAGTCAATGGGAGGATCTGGGCGGTGGCGCGATCACCTCCGGACCGGCGGCAGCATCCACCGGAACAAATCGTTTGGAGCTCTTTGCACGAGGGCAGCGAAATCAACTGCTGTTCCGTACCTGGAACGGCAGGAGGTGGAGCTCATGGGAGTCCTTGGGTGGCGTAATCACCTCGGAACCGGCAGCGGTTTCCTGGGGAGGCAGACGCCTGGATGTCTTTGCCCGGGGGCAAAACAATCATCTCTGGCATATCTGGAGAACATGAAAAGTGGCTGACGCCACTTCGCCTAATAAAAAAGTGGCACACCTCAAAAAAATCTGGGGTGTGCTTCTTTCTTTTCCCATCCTGTGGGTATAATAGAATAATAGTATCATCAGACTCTCTGGACGAATGTTTTAAAATGAGGAGTGCCCATGAATTACATTGTATTTGATTTGGAATTCAATCAGGATTTTTCATCCGGCGGCAGTCAGAGGCTTCACCGCAATTTCTTCGAGATTATTCAAATTGGTGCAGTGAAATTGGATCAGAATTTAAATGCACTTGATACCTTTGATCGTTTTGTAAAACCTACCCTTTATGCTGAGGTCAATCCTTTCATAACAGAACTCACCGGCATCACAACAGAACAACTCGAATCTGAAAAACCATTCCCCGAAAGCTACAAAGACTTTATCGATTTTATATGCGGAGAGGATTTTGTTTTCTGTATTTGGGGAATGGCTGATTTAAAGGAATTATACAGAAATATTGGATATCATAAGCTGGATCAAAAGCTGTTATCGAGAAGATATATCAATCTGCAGACTTATGCTGCTCAGCACCTTAACCTTTCTCAGAAAACACTTCCGAAACTGAAAACGACAGTCGAATCATTGGGGATACCGTTGGTTCACTCTTTTCATAATGCCTTTCATGATGCCCTCTATACTGCTGAAGTATTTCGGAAGATCAATAAGGACTCCATCCACCCAATATATTATGATCCTGATCATAGGACAATTCGTCCAAGGCCTGTGAAACAGAAGGTCGATTTTGAAAAATTGATCCGGCAGTTTGAAAAAATGTATGCCAAAGACTTGACAGAGGAAGAGCAGGGCATGATAAAGCTTGCGTACAAGATGGGGAAAACGCGTCAGTTTTTAAAATAGAATTGGAAGTCAAAACCCAATCAGCTTAAACTTCCATAGACTTTTTCAACGAAGATCTTCACAACATCCGGGTCAAACTGTTTTCCTGATTCGCTCAGTATTTCTTTCATCGCGCTTTCTTTATCCAAAGCGTTTCTGTATGCCCTATCGCTAGTCATGGAATCATATGCATCTGCAATTGCAATGATCCTGGCCTCAAAAGGAATCTCCGCCCCCTTTAACCTTCTGGGGTATCCCGTACCATCCCATCTTTCATGATGGGACAGGGTATACTCCGCAAGCTTTGCAAATTCATTGATGGATCGTAAAATCTGGTAACCCAATTCCGGATGACGCTCAATTTCTGCCTGTTCCATCTTATCCAGCTTACCGGGTTTGTCCAGAATACTCAAGTCTATCGCGATTTTCCCTATATCATGCATCAGGCCGATTGTCCTGAATTCTTTCACATCCTCTGAATTCATGTTCAAAGCGGTTGCGATGGATTCACAAAGCTCACCTACGCGTTCCGAATGATTCTTTTCCCTCTCGCTTTTACCATGAAGCGTCTTCAATATGGTATCGATGGTCTTGTAGTGCATGCTTTGGCTCTCAGACAGCTTGCGGCGATACATGTGATCCTCGGCCAACTTAAAGACGGACGCCAAATTTTCGCTATGGTCCTGCTTCGTTGCCCACCCACAGGAAACGGATACACTGATTTTATCAATGATCTCCGTCTCAAAAGCTGTATAAATCCGTTTCACCAATCCTTCGGCATCTTCCGGTTTCGTCCCGGGCAACAGGATTACAAATTCATCTCCGCCAAATCTGGCAATAATTTCGTCACTTCTGCATTCCTCTTTCATGATGATTGCCGCTCTTTGCAGCGTGAGGTCGCCCATCGTGTGTCCAAAAGCATCATTGATCAGCTTCAACCCATTAACATCAAGCATTACGATGGTCAGCGGGAGGTTTCTGGCAGTATCCAACCGCTTCAGTTCTTCCTCTAAAAATCTGCGGTTATATAAACCAGTCAATTGATCATGAAGGCTCAAATACTCAATTTTAGCTTGTTTTTCCTTCTTTTCCGTATAGTCTCTGAATACGAGAACCGCTCCATTAATGTTCCCGTTCTCATCCTTGATGGGTGAAGCACTGTCTTCGATGGGTATTTCCTTGCCTTCTTTTGAAATGATGATCATTTGATTCTGATCCTGAATCATTTCTCCTGTTTTGAGCACACTTTCCAAAGGACTCTTATACTTCGTCTTTGGCTCTTGATTGATAAACTTGAATACCTTGTCAAAAGGTTCACCTGCGACCTCATCCTGCGTCCAGCCGGTCAGTTTCTCCGCAACTGCATTGACGATCCCAATCTTCCCATCCTTATCTGTGGTAATGACTGCATCTCCCATGGAAAGCAGCGTTGCTTTCAGCAGCTGCCGTTCTTCATTCAGGGATTTTTCCAGAAGCTTTAAGCCTGTTATATTGATATGGCAGCCGATCATCTGCAGCGGCACGTTATCGGGACCCCATTCGGTTACATGGCCGGTAAAAATCAGCCAAACGATAGAACCATCCTTATGCTTATACCTTACTTCATTGTAGAAAGGTATCACTCCGTGACTTCCGATATGCTTATTAAAATTCTCTGTAATGATCTCTTCATCTTCCCTGAAGATGATTTTTTTCATATCTTCATAGGTATTGCCCAGCTCGTATTCCTCGTACCCCAGTATCCCTCTAAATCCGGAACTGAAGTAGAGATTCTTGTTAACAAAATCAAAATCATAATATCCCGAAAGGGTATCATTCAGTATGCTTTCGAGGACATCCTTCTCTTTTTTTATCGTTTCCCTGGCATGAACCAATTCAATGGTTCTCTCATCGACCCTTTCCTCAAGATTTTTGTTGTAACGCTCAAGCTCGGTCTTCTGATATTCGATCTTTTCAAAATCTTCTTTTATTTTTGCAGTCATAGAATTGAAGATATCGGTGAGCGCACCAATTTCATCCCGGCTGAGCTTTTTCGCTACAACACCGTAATCACCGTTGGAAACTCTATTCGCCGCATCAGCGAGTATCGTGATCGGATAGGTGGTTTTTTTAATAAGCGTTGAGATAAAGAAAACCATCACCGCCATGAAGAGGAAGCCGATCAGAAAACAAATGAGGGAAATTCTCTCTAACTCGATGATGAATGAAGTAGTATCATATATAATTTCAACGGTTTTACTGGTATCACTCAACATATTGGTTTCTTTTTTTAAGTCGATATAGAGATAACTTTTTATTATATTCCCACTCTTTATTTCAAATTGCTTCTCTCTTTTCGCCCTTTCGAAGATTTCCAAGCTTTCTTTGGTTGCCGCTTTATTAGGACCGCTATCAGTAAACTCCATTCCGAAGATATCAAAAACTCTAATGCTCATGACATCCTGGTTTGTTTTTGACAGCTTTGAGGTGATATTGACCGGTTTCAATTCGCTTACAAGGGCACCGAGTTCCGGTTGGGTGTATGCCACTTCCAAAAGATACTTGTGATCCGAGGTGGGCAGGAAAGCAAATGTACTCAGATATCCTGTTCCATGATTGATACTGAATCTTTCAAACTGCATCGAATCAGCAGTTCTAATGCGATTGACGATGTCCCCCAATGGCTTTCTGGCTTCCATGAAGTTAAAACCGGTCGTATCGGGTATCGTGGATTTAATAATGGTGGTCTCACTGTCGATGATGATAAAGTCGTACTTCTCTCCCATCTTTGATTTCATTGCCTCAAGGGAAATCTTGTCCGGATCTCCTCCTGCTTTCTCGAATTCATATTTAAATTCCAGGATACTCTGCTCCATATCATCTTCCATATGCTTTTCAAGCATAGCAAAACCAGCGTCGATCGTCCGCATTGTTTCGATGACATTTGCTTCGATCTGCTCCTTTTGAAGAGTGTAATTGGTCAAGAAGATTTGTTTTGTTTGATAATAAACAAGAAAGGATATGAGGATGAGAGTGATTGCGATAAATGGAAGGATATATATTAATATTTTTTCTTTCAGCTTCAAATTCCACTGCTTCATATTTTACCTCTGCATTTTTATTACCACTAAACTTGAATTAATCCCCTAGATAAATTTTAAATAGAATACTTCTCGAGATCCGATGGAATTATATCATAAAATTCGACGTTTTTCACCATTTATTTATGAAATGCTCTTGTCCAAATCTTTTCTCCAAAATAAAAAATTATCATACCGCTCAGGATTACAGCACCACCTGTGATCGTCGAAGATTCGGGCTTTTCACCGGCAAGTACAAAACCCAGCAAGCTTGCCAGAAAAGGTGTGATAAACATGTAATTACTTACCGATGAGATCTTTTCTGCTTTTGAAAGGGCCTGGGACCATGCTACATATGCGACTGCGCTTGAAAATATGCCGAGGATTAGAACGGAAGCCATCATGGAAGCCGGTGCGGCCTGCACTTCTTTCAATGCAATCGGGGAAAAGATACTGAGCATTATGGTACCTGAAAAAATACTGAATGCAGAGGTCTGCAATGCAGAATAGGCTTTCGTTAGTTTTCGCTGCAGAAGATTATAAATACTTAAGGAAACCGCTGCAAGAATCAGCCATAGAACCCCCTTGTTTACCATAATGATACTATCCGTCAGGGTTAACAGTATCACTCCCGTAAATTCAAGTAATATTGCAGCCCACTGATAACCGTTTAATAATTCGCCCATAATAACACGTGCAAGCAGTGCGGTCATGACCGGAACAGTCGCAATAAGGATGCTGCTGGTGGATGAAGTTACCGTTTCACATCCCTTGTTAAAGAATATCATATAGAGGAAAAACCCCGCCGTTCCGGCTGCGACGAACCATTTCAAATCAGATCTTTTCGGCAGAGCAATTTTTGTCATAACAGCAATCAAGAATAATGTGAGGGAAGCAATAAAATAGCGTAGAAATCCAAGGGAAAACACCGAAAAGTGCCGAAGGGCAATGCGGGTCAAAACATAAGCCAAAGACCAGCAAACAGTCGTTATCATGGCATACGGGTGAAAACTTTCTTTCCAATTCTTCATTCAGAGTACCTCCTCGGTTTACAATTGATCTATTTCCCGATATAATTGAAACACAAGAAACCGGTTCATAAAAGATCCGATAATCAACTTTGTTTAGTGGTCCGGTTTAGAAAGGAAAAAATGCTGTATATCAATATTAAAAAAGAAAAGAAGCGCTCTTATACAAAGCAGATATACAAAGAGATCCGGGAAAAGATATTGAAAGGAGAGCTTCAAGAAGGCGCGGCTCTACCTTCAACCAGAGAATTGTCGGTTGAGCTCGCTGTTTCCAGAAATACTGTTCTTAACGCCTATGATATGCTCGTATCAGAAGGCTTTGTGCATAGCATTCCTGGATCGGGCTTTTATGTCAAACAAGGCCTTCAAGCTGCATGGCAGGCGGCAAAAGTTTCGCAAGATCAAACAGCGTCACTCTCCGACGACCGGATTTTTCAGAATATGATTAGCTTTGACAGTGGGATCCCGGCATTGGATCTTTTTCCGCGGAATAAATGGAATACATTTACTTCCCGGGCATTTCGCGATGCACCGGTATCCGCCTTGGGGTACGATGAGCCTCAGGGAAGACCCGAGCTGCGCAGCGTTCTTGCTGCATACTTGAAAAAGGTCCGAGGTATCGAATGCGATCCGGATCAAATTATCATCACTGCCGGAGCAAAGCAGGGATTGACGCTAATCGCGAAGTCCCTGTTGGATTGCCGCAGTGAGGTTCTGCTCGAGGATCCGTCCAACAGAAATGTGAAGCAGATTTTCTCCTATCATACAAGGCATATTACACCGGTTCCGGTAGATCAGGAAGGGATCATTACTGATCAGTTGCCCAAAAACATGAGGCCGTCACTCCTGTTCGTAACACCTTCCCATCAGTTTCCTCTGGGGGGAATTTTAACGATTAGGAGGAGATTGGATCTGGTCAAATATGCAAGAGAATCCGGATGCTATCTGGTTGAAGATGACTATGACAGCGAATTTCGCTATGATGGCGCGCCTGTGAACAGCCTTTATGAGCTTGATCCGGACAGGGTTATTTATATCGGCACATTCAGCAAGATATTGTTTCCTTCCTTGCGACTGGGCTACATCGTCCTCCCTCCGCAGCTCATAATGCAATTTCGGGAATGGAAACGGCTTGGCGATCATCATACCAATTCGATCAGCCAGCTGGCACTGATGCGTTTTATCGAAAGCGGAGATCTGGAGCGTCATATCAGGCATATGAAAAAAGTCTACCGGAATCGCAGGAATCTCCTGCTGGAGTTACTTGATCAATATTTTCCAAATCAGTATCGGGTTCTTGGGGACTCCGCCGGAATGCATATGATCCTGGATCTGCGCGGGATCGAGTTTTCACCGGATCTGGTTCAGCGGATCACAGACTCAGGAGTTTATGTTGTTCCGGTTGAGGAACACTCTGTAATGAAAGGCCTTCATCTCAATCAAATCATTATGGGCTATGCCCACCTTACCCGTCAGGATATGGAGCTCGGACTGCAGCGGATCAAATCTGCAATCAAATAATTCTTCGGTTTAAAGCAGCGCATTTGCTAGCACATATTTGTTTCTAAAGGAATTTGGGTATATCTTTATGCAACGCAGGAGGAAGAGAAAAGTGTCAAGCAAAGATGAATATCAGATACTCGACATAAAGCATATGTTTGAAAAAAGTGCACAAAAATATGGAGAAAGAACGGCGTTTTGGGTGAAAAAAGACAAAGGGGAAGCTTATTCTACTATAACCTACAAGGAGGCATACGGCGATGCTTGCGGACTTGAAACTTCGCTTATCGCGCGTGGCCTGAAGGACAAAAGAATTGCGATTGTAGGTGAAAACTCCTATGAATGGGCTGTTTCTTACCTCGCAGTGATATGTGGAACAGGGGTGGTCGTTCCGCTTGACATGAAACTTAGCATCAACGAACTGAAACATTTTCTTAGTGTCACTCAATGCAGTTGCGCCATTTTTTCAGGAGAATTAGAGGATATCTTCTGGCGGATCAGAAACGACGGAGTCACCGAGCTCGAAATACTCGTGAATATGGATAAGGAAAAGAGTGAATGGGATATTTTATCACTGCGAGAGTTAATTGATGAAGGCAAGGAACTGGTGACTTCCGTCAGCTGTGATATTAAAAGTACGCGAATTTTACGTGATGAGCTTTGCGCGATCATGTTTACTGCCGGAACAACATGCGTTCCAAAAGGAGTAAATCTGTCACATGCAAATATAGCAACAGAGATAACGATGGTGTCTGAAGTTCTTAATATTACTGAAAGCGACGTGTTTTTTTCGAGGCTTCCGGCACATTGTGCGTGCGAATGCATATGTGGTATCCTGCTACCCCTCTGCGGGGGAGCATCGATAGCGTATGGTGAAGGGCTTAAATACAATTTTGAAATTTCATCGTTGAGAGGATACAGCCTTACCGAATGCTCATCCATAGTCGCACTCAGCCCCGTTAACGGATCGGTGGGGCGTCTGCTTCCTAAAATGAAAGCGAAACTAGCCAGCCCTGATCCCGAAACAGGTATCGGTGAAATATGTCTGGCGGGAGAAAATATAATGATAGGATATTGTGGCGATCCTGAAGCGACTGCCGAAGTCCTTAAAGACGGTTGGCTATATACGGGCGATCTGGGAAGGATAGATGAAAAAGGATATATCTATCTAGCAGGCAGAAAAGAGAATGTTATTATTGCTGAAAACGGAAAGAATATATATCCGGAAGAATTGGAAAACGATTTAAACAGCACAGTGTATGTTCTGGAGAGTATGGTGTGGAGCAAAGTTTCGAATGACGGGGAAGCCGTTATAGCCGCCACAATTTGGGCAGATGTGGAGAAAGTCGCTGAAAGGCTGGACGCCGGTTATTCAGAGCAGGAACTGGAAAACCTGCTTTGGTGCGAAATAATAAAGATCAACGATAAGCAGCCTTTCTTAAAACGAATTAAAAAGATGGTACTAAGAAAAGAGGAATTTCAAAAGAATTCATCTCAAGAAATTATAAGATGGTATCCTGCTAATAGGGGATAATAACATTTGGCATGCCTACTGGTTGGGATTTGAGGGATCACAGAAGAACATAGAATAAATATTAACAGCGGCGGAAGAGTAACGGAGCCGCCGCCAAAACACCGGACGCCGGACATACAAGGTTAATACAGAAAAAGGGTAAGGGCTGAAAATACCAGCCCTTACCCTTTATTGTTTACCCGATCACGGGATTGCCCGCGCAGAAAGCCAGAAGCCCCGAGAATTCGGCAAATGAAATGATAGTGGATTCGTTTAATCCTCTTGGAACAAGTCGATGGCACGCATCAGCATTGCAGCGACCTCTGCTCGTGTAGCAGTTGCTTTGGGGCTCAGCGTTACACTGGTCGAGCCATTAATAATCCCGTTTGCCACAGCCCAGTTCATAGCTGCACCAGCGAAATCGGACACATCATCATGATCCGTGAAGGCGGCAAGGCTCGCATTTGCAGTAACATTCCTGCCAGTGCTCATCGCATAACGATATAAAATCGTTGCAACTTGTTCACGGGTTATTGGGCCCGCCGGATCATAACTGCCATTATAACCGTTGATGATACCGGCTGAGGAACCCCACACTACTGCATTGTAGTACCAGGAACCATTGACGACGTCATTAAAAGTGTTGCTTCCGGTAACGGCCGGAGATCCTGCCATGCGATACAGAACCGTGGCAATCATGCCTCGGTCGAAGAGGGATCCGGGAGCAAATGTGGCAGGAGTGGTTCCATTCATCAGGTTCGAATTCAACATACGACCTACACTTTCAGCATACCAATCAGTTATTTTTACGTCATTGAAAGTATTGGCAGCAAGCTGTGCCGCCTTACTGGAGGTAAATCCCTGACCAGGAGTTGTTGGAGTTGTCGGCGCTGTATGGGAATTACCAGTTCCGCTGCCGCCGGAAGTTTTTGTAAGGATCACAGAAACAATTGCACTGTTATTTATGCCTGCCTTTAACGCAATTGCTTTCACCGTAGTTGTAGCTGAAATGGAAAACGGTGCGTTATATACGGCACTTGCACTAGTTGGCTCTGATCCGTCCGTTGTATAATAGATTGTTGCGCCTTCCGTACCACAGGTAATCGTAACGGTTGCTGTTCCGCTGAAGCTGCCGCCGTTGGGAGATATCACTGGCTTTGCCGTCAGTTTTGGCGTGGTCTGCGTATCAGAAACAGCAACGCTTTCACTCTGTGTTTCTGTACCCGCATACTTCACATAGCCGGTATAACTTGATTCAGGAACACAGTCTGTTTTCGTGTTAATGCTTGAATAGGTTATCCCGTCAAAGCTGTAAAGACCGTTTTCCACAAGTGGTATGGTAGCCGTATAGGTCTCTCCATCGCTGTTTAAAGTAAAGGTAAGGATAAATGGGTCGGGCTCTAATTGAGGGCCATAAATGATGAAATTGCCGTTGATAGTACCAAAATTCTTAACTGCCTCATTTCCGGCGTAATCAGCTGCCACGATCATGTATCTGTTATTGCCGGATGCCAAAGCAAATGTTCCATTGTCCTGTTCCGCCTCGAGAACATATTCTTTTTCAGCAGCGACCCACTTATGGAGCGAATACGAAGCTATTCCACTGTCAGCGTCTGAAGCGCTCAGTACCACATTAGGGGCGCTAAAGGAGATGCTGTTTATTACAGGTTCGATCTGATCGTCAAATATTCCGGCCGCTCCGGCGAATAGTGCAGTTGCTAGCATTGGGTAGTACTTCTGGTAATGCGGCCTGTAGAACATGTTGGATCCGAAGTTCACAGACTGCACCGGCTTGCCGGTTATTCCGCCGCCTTTCAGTATCGTGCTAAACATCGTTGTACGGTTTTGGAAAACATCCTTGGAGCCGCCGGTATTTTGGTAACCGCCTATAAAGGCTCCGCCATCCTTTGACCTGAACAATATCTTGGAGCCTGCGGGTATATTACCTGTGAAGTAATTTCCACGAGCGTAAATCGTGTCAGTATTAGCGTAGTTTGCCGTGAAGAGGCTGTCGTCCACGTTATAGTCGCCGTAAAGCGCCACGTCACTAAATGAGCCTGTGGTTGGGGCGCCGGAATTTCCGGTGCCGAAGTTAGCATCTGTTAGGCTCGCTGCACTTTGTATCATAACAAACCCAAGTTTGTTATCCTTGATAGCGGTCAAAAGGTTTCCGCTGGCCGTGGAGTTATTCATTAGAACAACGTTGGCATTCTCCCTGACGGTGGAATTTGAATTTCCGTTATAGTCCGTTCCGTCCGCGTTCTTCATGGAGCCGAATCCCATGTAATCGTCAAGAGCCCAGTAAATAGCGCCGCCGGCAGTCGCCGCGTTTCTCGTGCTGTTCATGCTTATAATCGGCTCCTTAAGCTTAACCGCCTCTTTCGGCAGATCACTTATGTATTTGCCCTCGATTTGGCAACCTTTCAGCCCTAAATCTGGATTATCCACTAAAGCGTAGATTTTATCCAGATTCTGAGCTTCGATGATGTAATCGGACATCGTTCCTACGCCTTCCACGCTCTTGCGGAGCATCCATACGTCCTCCTTGCTGTCAATATAGGACGGACCGCTGGACCTGCCGGAAAGCAGAAGGTTTACAAATCTTACGGAGTCCGTGCTGTTGCTCTTAAATACTACATAGTCAGTCGGCGTTCCTGCTATATCAGCTTTCTTATGAATAGCAGTGGAAGGTACAGCTTTGCCGTCAAACAGGCCCGGTGACCATACTTCCACACAGTCGAAGCCCCTTGTGTCCGGGAAGTTGCAATAGATGTCAGCATACATGCTGGTGAAGTTCGTGGCGTCATAACCTTTGCTCATAACCTCGTTTATGAAGTTACGTCTGCCCTGTTTCATATCGTAGAGATACGTACCCGCGGGGTACGTCACGCCATTATAAGTGACAGGCTCCGTGGTTTTACTTACCTTCGCACCGTACCGCATAGTAAAATCAAGCGTCCGGTATGCCTCTGCCACGTTAAACTGAGTTTCAGGCGTGCCGGGTATTACAAGGTAGTCCGGGAAGTAGGGAAGCTTTCCACCGTTGCCGTCATCTTTCCTAGCCCTGCCGACGTATTTCCCAACGCCGCTCACGACATCAATGAAATATTTGTCCGCGGCTGGAGAATCGATATTGTTAATGCCGCGCAATTTGAACTCAAGCTTGTTCAAAATCGTGCTCCGGCGCAAACTTGTGTATATGTTGTCAACCTCATGACTATCTTTGCCGTCGATGCTTCCGTTGAGGGGATTGCCGGAATAAAACGCGGTATGACCATACATCAGCTCGTTCAGCATCCCATAATTAATGGAGTTACCCGCTTCGAAGGAATCCGCGTTGGAATGAGGCTCCTCGATGGTCCATCCCATGCATCCGTAGAGCATTGCGAACATAGGCGCGTAAATGTTTCCGCCGTCATCCCAACCGTTTGCCATGGTATCCCAAGGCACGTGGAATCTGTTATAGCCGGTACTGGCAGTAAGAGCTCTACCGCCGGAATAAGCGAGCTGTATCATGTTGTTAAGCGTTAGATCTGGCTCGTAGTTCTGGCTGTGAGGTGCTGTACACGGCTCAATAAGCATCTGGGAGACATAGCCATGCCATTCAAGCATGACTAACGGATCCCATTTTGCGATATCTTCGGTGAGCGCTATCGCCTCAGGTTGTGTTGCATAAACAGCGTCTCGGTTAAGGTCCAGGCCATACCTGTTAACCCTACGCATGGCTGCCTTGCCATCAGGGTTGGAGCACAGCGTGTTGACCATTATAAACTTGTCCAGTACTTCAGAGGTGTTGATAGACGTCTGAGTTCTGGATGTGTCGCTGTAAAACGCGGAGGTAGTAACAACGTTATTAAACGCGCTATAGCCTGTATTCACGTTACCCGAAGGACGATAGTTATAAGTTATTACATCGTCCGAGAACGTCTTGTAAGGGATAACTTTTCCTCCCTGCCCGCCCTCAATCATTGCATTGATCAAATGGATCATGCTGTCCGTTCCGGCTACTTCGTCGGAATGAACATTGTTCTGGTAGTACGGAAGAACAAGATTGATATCCTTCGGAGCAACATTTTTGTACTTGTCGATTAGAGCCTGCGGATTGTCGTTCATCTGATCTTTAACTCCGCCTGGTGCGAGGTAGTCATTAACGGTATTGGCGTCTTTCGCGACAACGATGTTCCATATGGCGTTGTATTGGGAGTAGTTGTTGAAGCCCTTGTTGGCTTCGCTGTAGTTGTCCGTGAGGCCGTAGCCCAGTATGCTTACCTCCACATATACGCCGTCGCCTTGTACAAAAGTGCCATCAACGTTTTTAACTATAGTACCTTTGGCTATTACTCCCATCGGTTTTGCGTCGAGCTCCACTCTTTGACCGTTGAGCGCTTCAATGAGGTTCTGGCAGAACTCATTAATTTCTAACCATGAGTGGTACTCGTCATATGGTCCGATGTGCAAACTGGTCGAGGCAAACGTCTGCTCGCCCGATACCGCTTCAAGGGCATATGTGCCGGGCCCTTTGCGAGCCGGGCCATATTGGAAAAACGCACGGTTGTCCGCGGTTTGGCCGGCTCCGAAGTCGCCCTGGGTGCCGCCGTTATACCCGTTATAAGGAATGTTGTTGTTCGCGTTGGCGTTGCTACCCGCGCCGTAAGGCGAGTTGACTCTGATGCTGGCGGAAACTTTGTAACCGTCGGCAACTGGAGCTATCTGCTTGTTTGATAAAATCATAATCGGTGTTGCTCCGCGTAAGTCTTTGCCATTCCCCCAACTGTTGAGAGGGAAACCGCCGTATGTAAAGTCGACGGAGTCAAGAAACACCTGTGGATCTGGGATTTCTTCCGCAGGTACTGTAAACTCTACATTAAAGATACGGGGATCCTTAAGATTGATTTCTCTTCGAGTCGTGTAGAACTTAGCAGGGTCTTCGCCGTTTGCGGCAACGCCTCTGTAAACTTCAGGCCTGTACAGTATCTGCACATCTCCGCTGGCGATGACTTCAACTGATTTTATATACAGTGGGGTGTTTTCCTCCGCGAAGGCAAGTGCTGCGGGCGTCACTACTTCCAGCGCCTCGGGCGTCACTACTTCCAGCGCCTCCGGCGTCACTACTTCCAGCGCCTCCGGTGTCACTCCGTTCAAATCCACATCGTTATCGAGGACAATCTCTGCGGCATTGTTCACATCAGCGGGAAGATCATCTAACGCAAATGTATTTATACCTAACGAAAATACTAAGCTGAGAACAACCAAGAAACTTAAAATCTTTTTCTTGTTTTTTAATAGCATTATATTTTTACCTCCTAATAAAATTAGCCTCATTTATCCGATCTTTTATACGAAAAAAAATTCTTTGTCTCTTTAATACCTCCTCATTTTATATTTATTTACAACTACTACAAAATACACCGAAAGGTGCAACTGTCCTTATATATATATTAGATTAGGACAAGTGGTTTTCATGTCGAACCTATTAAATATAATTATATTTTTATAGACAAAATTATTTAAAACTTTTCATGATCCAAGTGTATCCATTTGTAAATTACAATAAAAACTTTATTTCCTTTTCGCTGAAAGCCAAATAATCTTCTAGTGCTTGAAAATATGAATCTATGTAGCTACTATAATTTCTCAACAAAACGAAAAATTGCACCCCATTAAAATGAAGTGCAATCTGCAGTGGTACTTTTTAAAACCTCCATTGGTTTTAATTGTAGTATAATTATTATTTCCTTTTCTATATTGAAACCATTGAAAATACGAAAAGGCGGCTGTTTCGGACAGCCGCCTTTTCAATTCACTCTAGGTTTTTCATTCCCTGCTTGGTTCTCTTTCAAAATCCAAGACGGCTCTCCTTTCAGCCTTTCCGCTCCAGATTGACCAGGCGACCACTGCGCTGATGACGATTGCTCCGCCGATCAATGCGAAAAAGCTAGGTACCTCTCCGTTATACAGAAAAACCCATACCGGATTGAGGAGCGGTTCGATGGCACTGATCAGGGAGCATGCCAACGGGGAGCACTTGCGTATCGCCAGACCATATAAAATATATGGAATCCCAAGCTGGAAAATTCCCATCGCAAGGATGACAATAGCGATAGAAGGTGTGACTGGCGTCGGGGAAAAGAAAACAAACGGGATTCCAACGATTGCTGTAAATATATGACCCAGCAGGATTCCGCTGGAGCGGGCATTCTGGTCTGCATGCCCAGTCACAACAAACATGGAAGCAAAGGATAAGCCTGCCATAAGCGCTAGGAGATTACCCAACAGATAGCCGCCTGATAGCTTATCCAGGAAAAATAAAGAGATCCCTACCGATGTGGCTGCAACCGTTATAATATCTCCCGATCGAAATTTCTGGTGATAGATAAGACCGGATAAGATCAGAATAAAAATCGGCGCAGAATACTGCAGCACAATGGCATTCGCAGAGGTTGTAAATTTATTTGCCGCGACAAAAAATACGAAGGTCCCCATCAAAGTAATACCGCTCAGGACGGAGTACTTGTTGATCTGAAATTCTGTTTTCTCATATCGCATGTAAAGAAGATAAACACCTGCCGAAATCAAACTTCTGAACCCGGCAATCACCATGGGATTCCAGGGAAGGAACTTGATTAAAATACCTGCCGTACTCCATAAAACCGAACAGAGCACCATATAAAAAATAGCCTGATTTTTTGTATCTTTTGATTTCATTACAATCCTTCCTTTGCCATTCCAATGTCTGATGCGAAATACTCCTTGATGTGGCTGCAGAGTAGCGTGATTCCGCTTCTGATTTCCTCCGGCTCTAAATGGCCGTATCCGAGAAGCAGCTTGCTCTGATGGTGGCCCTTCTCGATGCAGTGATATTCCATCGGCGTGAGATTAATTCCTTTTTCTTGGCTGCTTTTCCTGAAGACATCATCAAACTGCAGTTTTGGAAATTCCACTGCAAGGTGCAGCCCCGCATCATCTCCGAACGCGTACCATTCTCCCTCAAATGTCTGTGCAAGCGTCTCCAGCAGGACACTCCTTCGTTCACCGTATAGCCTGCGCATTCTCTTGATATGCCTATCCAGTTTTCTCGTTCGAAGAAACATCATCAAGGCCATCTGTTCCGAGATGGGACTTTGGACATCTGTATAGGTCCGCAGCTGAAGCCACCGTTCTTGAAGCTGCCCGGGCAAAATAACATAGCCGATCCTGAGGGCTGGATAAACTGATTTGCTGAAGGTTCCAACATAAATAACACGGCGGGAGTCCATTGCATAGAGAGGGGCAATAGGTTCGCCGCAATAACGAAACTCGCTGTCATAATCATCCTCAATGATATATGCTTCATTATCGTGGGCAAACCGGATGAGCGCAGCACGCCGTGATGCAGGAAGGATCCCGCCCAGCGGAAACTGATGGGACGGTGTTACATAAACTGCTCTGCACTTTTTATCCTTCAATCGTTCTGTCTGAATTCCGTGTTCATCGGCCGGAATGGGAACCACAGAAACCCCTTTATTTAAAAATGTATGAAGCATGCCGGTATGACAAGGATCCTCCATGAGAATTTGCTGTCCGTCTCCACAGATCAGCTCTGCAATCAGATGCAAGGCGTGGGTCGCACCCTGTGTAATAAAAATATCGCCTGCATCCACGGAAAGACCGCGGTTTCTATAGAGCCATAAAGCAATTTCTTTTCGAAGCTCTGGAATCCCCTGAGCACCGGTATAACCATATTGCTCCGGCGTCATTTCTTCAGACGCCTTTGTGAGCATCTGCTGCCACAGAAATCGCGGGAATTGTCTCAAGTCAGGAAGACCGGTACGGAAATCCGCTGTGAAGACACGTTCAAAATGGGGTGCGGCGCGGGGTGCCGGATCCGGCATTTTCTCTACGCAAAGCCCTTCTGCTATCCGAGTGGGCGCGCCCTGACTGCTGATGACAAAGCCTTCCGCAATCAGCATTTCATAAGCATCGCTGACTGTGCTGCGAGAGACATTCAAACCCCTGGATAGATCTCTTGTGGAAGGAAGAAGCTCTCCCGCTTTCAGCTTTCCGTTGATCATCTGATCCCCTAGTGCCTGATAAATCTGCCGTCGTAATGGCAATTCACTTTGCCTATCCAAATGAATCCCCCACATGGTCTCTTCCTCCAATCCATTTGCATCGTCCAAACTGGACTTCTATTTTTTCCTGTATACTGGCACTTTACGCATACCAGTTTCACTCGTATGATTATATCATCTCAGTCAGAAATTTCAATATCATTTTGGAGGTTTTAGGAAATGAAGCAATGGAAGGGCCCGTTTTATTTATTCTGCGCTTTCACGCTGGCAGGAACCAGTGTACTGTCTGCTCAGTATGTTTCCGTTAAATTGGGGACATTCACCATCACAGCGATGAGTCTGTTTTTCGCTCTTCTCTTTTTATTGCCCTTCTGCCGAGGAAGGCTCTTCGCGTCGATTCGCATGATGTCACGGAAGGATATGATTTATCTGACGGTCCAGGCATTATTCGGCATGTTTTTATTCCGAATGTTTTTGATCATCGGCCTGACCCTAACAAGCGCAGGAGAAGCCGGAATTCTGATTGGAGCAACACCGGCGATTACGGCTATCCTAGCAAGAGTAGCATTGAAGGAATCCTGGGGAGGGAAAAAGGTCTTCGGTATCCTTTGTACAGTGATTGGGGTATTATTCATACAAGGTCTACTGATGCCGGAGAACCACTTTTCCATGGAGCATTTTGCCGGAAATATGCTTGTACTATGCGCCGCGGCATGCGAATCAATCTTTAATATTCTATCGCGCTTCTTTGTCCGTCAATCCGACTCCGGCGATTTGCATTCGCTTCATCCTATGGTGCAGACTGTGATCGTTTCCGCAATTGCCATGATGCTCTGCCTCATTCCTGCCCTGTTTGAAAACCCGTTGACACGTCTTGCCGGAATCGGCCCGAAGGAATGGTTTGCACTTTTATGGTATGGGGTGTTTGTGACGGCACTTGCTTTTATTTTCTGGTATTCCGGCATCCAACGCTGCAGCGCAGTCACTGCGGCCGCGTTCTCCGGCATGATGCCTTTCACCGCTATGCTCCTTTCCGTTCTGCTGCTGGGGGAGCATGCGGGACTACGTCAGTGGGCTGGCGGTGCTCTGGTCATTGCGGGCATCATACTCATCGGAATCAGCAAAGAAAAACAGATGGGAAATGGATAACATCCATTCCCATCTGTTTTAGAAGTCATATCCTATTTATCAAGAAAGCAAGGCTCGGTCGTTGGCAAAGACCCCGCCGCTGACCTTTCCAAACCGGCAAAGAAGATCTTCCACGGTCAGTTTTTGCTTTTCCTCACCCTTGATATCCAAAATGATTCGGCCTTCATGCATCATGATCAAGCGATTACCGTATTGGATGGCATTCACCATGTTGTGGGTAACCATCAGGGTCGTCAGATTTCCTTCTTTGATGTATTGCTCACTTAAATGCAGCACCTTTTCAGCGGTTTTGGGGTCAAGGGCTGCGGTATGTTCATCGAGCAGCAGTATCTTCGGTCGGATCAAGGTCGCCATCAGCAATGTCAATGCCTGCCTCTGCCCGCCGGAAAGCAGTCCGACCTTAGCGCTCAACCGGTTTTCCAGCCCCAGATCCAAATGACTTAGATATTCTCTGTATTTTTCCCGTTCTTTGTTGGAGATTCCCCATTTCAGGCTTCGCGACTGACCGCGGCGAAAAGCCAAGGCTAAATTTTCTTCAATGCCCATATTGGCTGCAGTACCCATCATCGGGTCCTGAAAAACCCTGCCGATGGATCCCGCACGCCTATGCTCCGACAGTTTTGACACGTCGACGCCGTCTATGAGAATGGAACCCTGGTCAATTCCATGGACCCCTGCAATACAATTCAAAATGGTAGACTTACCCGCTCCGTTTCCTCCGATCAAGGTTACAAAATCGCCTTCTTCAAGGGTAAGGCTGACATTGGTCAACGCTTGCTTTTCATTGATGGTTCCAATATTAAATTTTTTAGATATTCCATTGATTGTCAGCACTTATAATTCCCCCTTTATGGATTTTTTGAATGGGATCAGATAGCTTCTGAATACCGGAAGTGATAGTGCGATTGCTACAGTCAACGCGGTAAACATCTTTAAGTCGTTGGCCGGCATTCCCATCTTCAGCACCAATGCGATAATTACTCGATATGTGATCGCGCCCAGCACCAAAGAAAGTAAACGGGTAAAGAAGTTTTTCTTACCAAACAGGACTTCTCCAATGATAACCGATGCCAGACCGATTACAATCGAACCGATTCCCATTTGCACATCGGCAAAGCTTTGGCTTTGTGCGATCAAAGCACCGCAGAGTGCAACAAGTCCATTACTGATTACAAGACCAAGGATGATCATGTTGTTTGTATTGATTCCCTGCGCACGTGCCATCTGAGCATTGTTTCCCGTGGCGCGGATCGCAGAGCCGATTTCCGTACCAAAGAACCAATACAGGATGCCGACTACTCCTATTACACAGACTAGTCCGAAGAGAATCACGGCACTCGAGTGGTTTAGTCCGAATTCTTCAAATTTTGTATAAACGGTATCCATACGCAGCAGGGAAAGGTTCGCCTTTCCCATGATACGCAGATTTACAGAGTATAGAGCAATCATGGTCAGTATTCCTGACAACAGCGCGGGGATTTTTAGCTTCGTATGTAAAAGTCCCGTTACAAGCCCCGCTCCCATTCCACCGAAGAGCGCGATGCATGATGCTGCAAAGGGGTTCATCCCGCTGTATATCAAACTGGCTGCGATGGCCGCTCCCATTGCAATACTGCCCTCTACTGACAAATCAGCAATATCCAGAATTCTGTATGTGATATAAACGCCGATTGTCATAACTGCCCATAGCAAGCCCAGTGAAATCGCGCCTAGCAAAATTTGTAACATTGTTTTTCCTCGCTCCTATTACTCTTTCTATTGAATGATTATTCCGCCTTGATCACGTACTGTTTCAACTCGGCCGGAATCGTTAGTCCGATTTCTTCTGCAACCGTTCCATTAATTGCAAAATCAAATTTAGTCGATGCTTCAATTGGCATAGTTGCAGGCTCAGCCTCACCCTTAAGTATCTTTACACCCATCAATCCTGTCTGGTAACCAAGATCATAATAGTTGATTCCTAGTGTAGCTAATCCGCCGCTGTTAACCATTCCGGACTCGCCGCAAATGACAGGAGTCTTGGATTCTGCAGTCACTCCATGGACCACAGGCATTGCTGATGCAAATACATTATCCGTTGGAATATAGATCGCATCGCATTGACCAACGATTGATTGGGTTGCCTGTTGTACATCGTTTGAATTGGTTACGGTTACTTCAACGTATTTCATTCCCTTCGCTTCAATGGCTTCTTTTGCAATCGCCGCCTGAAGGATCGAGTTGTCTTCACTGGAAGTGTAAAGTACACCAACGGTCTTAGCATCCGGTACTAATTGAACTAGTAAATCGATCTGTTCCTTGATCGGATTCATGTCAGTTGTACCAGTCACGTTTCCTCCGGGAGCATCATTCGAATCTACGAGTCTTGCAGACACATAATCCGTTACCGCTGTTCCAAGGATCGGAATGTCTGTTGTTTTTCCGGCGATTGCCTGGGTTGCAGGAGTTGCGATCGCGAGTACCAAATCTACGTTATTGCTGACAAATCGGTCACTGATGGTGGAAAGGTTACTTTGATCTGCCTGTGCATTCTGCAAGTCGATCTTAATATTTTCACCATCCACATATCCATTGTCCTTCAGCGCTGCTATAAATCCTTCACGTGCAGCGTCCAGCGCTACATGATCCACGTATTGAACAATACCAATGTTGAACACTTTTTCTTCTCCCGATTGTGAATCGGCCTGCTCCGAACCTGCGCAGCCAGTACTCATTGCGACGAGCAATGCAGCCAGGACAAGCGCCATGATCGACTTTCCATACTTTTTCATTAAAAATCCCTCCATACTACAAAACTACAATTGATTTAGAACTTGTTGAATAACTAAATTTCCGGCTATTCGAACAAGGTCTTATCTATTTCAACTAACCCGATCAGGTTCCATTGAAAACAAAGAAAATAAAAAAAGTGGTAATGACGGAATAATAAAAAAAAACGCCCCTGTCTGTAACAGGGGCGAATGTGAATTCGCGGTACCACCTTGTCTTTGTTGTTTGTTCAACAACCTCAGCAAGCGACAAACATCGCTTCTCCACAGTAACGGCTGGATCCCGGCACATCCTACAGGGCAATTGCCTTTGAGTGTGCAGCTCTCAAGATGAATTCACGGCACTGATATCCTGCTTTCTTCCACCAAACGAAAGCTCTCTGTAAGGATGGGTGTCCCCGCTACTGGTTCTTGGTCATCGCTTTTCATATATTGCTATCATTATATTAATCAACTTTTAATTTGTCAACCATTTAAAATTTTATTTGTCTGGATTCCGCTATCATTCTTCCATCATTCTCTGAACCGCTGCCTGCAGCACCTTTCCCGCAACAGAACCCGCCACCTTGCTGCCCGAGCCTCCATTTTCAACCACTACAACGAATGCAAGGGGACAATCTTCACGATCCAGATAACCAACAAACCAGGAATGTGGCTTTTCATCACCGCCGACTTCGGCGGTTCCGGATTTCGCGCAAAGCTCCAATCCCTTGAAATTGCTCTCTCCGTAAACCTCTTTCACATTATTCCGCATCATAGTCCCCAGCGTATCTGCAGTCTCTTCCGAAAGGATCCGCTTCTTTTGGAGACGATCTCCGGGCAAAAGTGACAGGAGGTTATTCTCATGAATCAGTCGCGGTGTGACCCGTATACCTTCATTGGCAATGGAACCGGCGTAAGCCATAAGGGTCAAGGGATTTGCCGTATTGCTGTACTGGCCGATGCCGGCCCATGCAAGGTCTCCCCCTTCTGCCTCGGTAACATCCACCTTTCCCACTACGGTTCTGATTCCGTCGATCTTGATGTTTGCATTGAACCCTGCCTTTTCCGCATAATCCTGCAGAGCCCTTCCACCCAGTTCAAAAGAAATCTCTGCAAAGGCGATGTTGCATGACTGTGCAAGGGCTTGCTCCAGGGTCACATTCCCATGAGACTTCGGGCAGGTCACCTTCGCTCCTTCGATAATCCGTTCTCCCTCGCATTGATAGACCCTTGTGTTGATATTCTCCAGATGATCGATTGCGGCGGCAGCCGTAACCAGTTTGAAAACCGATCCCGGCGTATATGCTGCTGAAAACAGCCGGTTCATATAAACTCCCTCGTACTGATCCGGATTCGCTTCCACATCGGGCCGGTTTTCCGGATCGAAGGTGGGCATGCTGACCATGCAGAGAAGTTCACCGGTCTTGTAGTTGTATATGCCCACCGTTCCCTTTCTACCATTCATGGCTTTATAGGCAACGGAGCAAAGTTCTGCGTCCAGGTTAAGCATCATATCGCTGTTGAAGCTGCTCAAATTATCGTTGAACCGGTAGGCTCCATTCAACGGATCCCAGCCAGAAAGCCTGTCGCTGTATGCAACCTGGGCACTTGTCACAATATTGCCGTAGGAATCCCCCACAGCATGCATCAGTGCACTTCTAACCGTTTTATCCTCGTTGTATTTCTGAACCCCATCTACTGTCTGGAGTAGGATTTCACCATTTCGATCATAAAGTTTTCCTGCCGTTTTCAGCTGACCGTCGGTATACAGATGCTTATTTGTCGCATGCTGAGCCCAGGAATCTGCATTGATTGTATATTTAACGGTAAAGACCAGTAATCCGGTGACAAGGAGCAGGGTCAAAATCAACAGGCCAAAGGCACGTCTCGTCAGCAATTTCATATCACTCACCCGCCCCTTCCCTGATTTCATCTGTATCAGGCGCAAAATCCCCGCCGTCCGGCCGGTATCTTTCATCTGCCGCTTTGATAAAGGAGAGCAGCGCCCAGCATACGACCATGGAGGAGCCGCCGTTGGAAACGAATGGCAGTGTCACCCCTGTAAGCGGGAGAAGATCCAGAGAGCCGAATACGTTCAGTGCCGTCTGAATCAGAAAGATTGAAACAGCGCCACAGGCAGAAATGGCATAAAAGGATGATTTGCAGCCCCTCATCAGAAAAAGCACAAAAAATGCCAGAAAAATTATCATCAAAACAGCGCAGAGCGCTACGATGAGGCCCCATTCTTCGCAAAGGATGCCAAAGACCAGATCCGTATCCGCCGCAGGGATCCCTACAAGATACCCGTTGCCACCGCCAAGGCCCAGAAGACCACCGCTGGCGGAATACATCAGGGTTCGGGTCTGCTGATATCCAATGGTATCGGCAAACTCCCATACGTGTCCCCATGCCTCAAACCGTGATGCAATATAGGGTAAAAAAGATACGACAGCAAAGGCTCCGAGAACCGCTCCCGCAGAAATGAAGGCAATGGTTCGAATATCCCCGGATCGCATAAAGGCAATCACTAGAAACGTAATAAAGAAGATAACCGAGGTCCCCAAGTCCCGCATTAATATGAGTGCAGCGATGCAGGTTCCGGAGAATCCGATAAACGCTGTCAGGTTGCGGGTTGTGAGAAGCTTATCGAGAGTAGCTGTTCCCGCAAGCACAAAAGCGACTTTGACAAACTCCATGGGCTGGAAGGTAATAAAGCCGAGGTTGATCCAGTTTCTCGCACCAAACCGGGCTTCGCCGATGGTCAGATTCAGCAGCATCAGTACAATGCTGCAGCCGACTAGAATATATTTCAGCTTGCGGCCTCTGCCGACATCTTTTATGATCAGCTGGATAGCAGTATAAACGATCATTCCCAGGATAAACGCGATCACTTGTTTCATCAGGCTTCCCGGCGCCGTTACCGCTACTACAAACAGATTCATTCCGCAAAGGAAAAAGATCAATAGCTCCAGTTCTCTGTACTTTCTGCTGAATTTTGATAGAATGAAATAATAAATCCCTTCTGCGGCGATCAGCAAAAGGAAGGGATAGAGTACGACGAGATGAGATCCTGCCTCATTGGAAAGGGTTATCTGAATTGCCCCCAAAAGTTGAAACACCAGTATGAACAGGAAGGTCTTACCGGCAGTAACATTTGGCCCCAGCTTTCCTAACCAGTCAAGCTTGCTTTTTCGCTTTATGCTTTCGGTGCCTTCTTCTTCAGGAGCAAATTGAAATTCAGCAGTTGCAAAGGAAATCGTATCCCCTATTTCGACGCCTCCCGAATGTTCTATTTCTTCTCCATTAACCCGCACTCCGCCCTTTGAGCCGAGATCAGTAATTGTCCAACCGCTCTCGCCGTAGGAAAGCACTGCATGGCTGCGGGATATGAAGGGCAGATTAATCACGATGTCAGATAGCTTGCTCCTTCCGATGGAGTTTTCCCAATGCATGATGGGGATACGATAAGCGTCCTTGATTTCAAGGAAGCCCCATATTCTGTCGGACCCACTGCTTCGAAGGAGGGGCAAAACACAGCGCAGGAGCACCAAAACCGCTAGAACAGGGAAAATCCAGCGTACAACAAAGGTATAGAATTCAACAAATTCTATAGGATTTGACAGGTAAGCTGCAATGCCTTCCACGACACGATCTGCCCAACCACGTATTCCGTCCATAATCTGACGGATATTCTCTATCACGATCTCCATCCGGCTTCCATTTCTATTTCTCAATTGAAATTACAATTTTAAAATAGCAAGCTCATGAAATGATAACTTGCTATTCTTTAATATACTATTTTTTCCATAGAAAATCAATGTTTTCTAGCCCATGAAAACCTCAACAGAATGGGTTTTTCCATCATTTAATAAATCGATCACGTTCCCCTCGTGGAATTCTCCGTCTATTGTCAGATGTGTCACACCTTTATCCGTGTTCTTTGGATTTTTAACAATAATCTGATAGGTGGTTTCAAGGTGGCGATATTGCAGGGAATACTCTGTCCATTTCTTTGGAATACATGGATCGATCACCAATTGATCAACGTTTTTACTAAAGCCCAGTATGCTTTCCAGCCCAGCTTTATAGACCCAGCTTGCGGTACCTGTGTACCAGGTCCAACCTCCCCTTCCTACGTGGGGAGGAACCGAGTATACATCTGCGGCCATGACATAAGGCTCAACCTTGTAAATCGAGTACTCCATATTTGTTCTGGTATGATTAATGGGATTAATCAGTCCGAACAGTTCACTGGCTTTGTCTCCATCTCCCATCATGGCAAAGGCAATAATGACCCAGGCGGCGGCATGGGTATATTGACCGCCATTTTCTCTTACGCCCGGTACATATCCTTTGATGTACCCTGGCTCTAGGTTCCCTTCGTCGAATGGAGGTGTCAGAAGTTTAATGAGTCCTGCCTCTCGCATTACCAGATAATCCTCCAGAGAATTCAGAGCTTTTTTGATTCTTTCAGGGTCTCCTTTTCCTGAAATCACAGCCCAGGATTGAGCAAGAGAATCAATTTTACATTCTTTATTGTTTACGGATCCCAATGGTGCTCCGTTGTCAAAAAATGCCCGTTTGTACCAATTTCCGTCCCATGCGTTTTTCTCAATGGCACCTGTAATTTCGCCGATGAGCTGCTGATATTTTTCAGCCCTCTCCTTCTCAGCCATTTTTTTGCAAATCGGAATCATTTTTTCCATGACTGTGCATAGGAACCATCCCAGCCAGACGCTTTCTCCCTTTCCTCCGTTTCCGACGGTATTCATCCCGTCATTCCAATCTCCTCCACCGATTAACGGCAGCCCGCGTTCGCCGAACTGCAAGCCACGCTCAATTGAGCGAATGCAATGCTCGAAGATGGATGCCGTTTCCGTTGTGACTCTTGGCTGACTGTACCGTTCATCCTCATGAATTTTTAAAGGCTCATCCTGCAGGAAAGGAACTTCAATCTTTAATATATCATAATCTCCGGTTGCCCTTATATATTCTGCAGTCACATAAGGCAGCCATAAATAATCATCAGAGAATCGTGTTCTGGGGCCTTTTCCGGCAGGCTCATGCCACCAGTGCAAAACATCCCCCTGTAGAAATTGATGACGAGCATGCTTTATGATTTGATTTTTCGTGATTTCCGGCCATATTGCGGTAACCGATAAGCTGTCCTGCAATTGATCCCGGAATCCAAATGCGCCGCCGGCCTGGTAGAAGGCGGTTCTTGCCCATATCCTGCATGAAATCGCCTGATAAAGCAGCCATCCGTTCAGCATAATGTTCATAGCAGGATCAGGAGTATCCACCCGAATCGTCTGCAACTTCTCCTGCCAGAATTCCTTCACTTCAAGGAGGGCTGCTCTTGCCTTTTCAAGCACCTTAAAGGCATCCGCCAATTCATAAACCTTATCCGGCCGATCTGTCATTCCCATAAGAAAAATGATTTCCTTCGTTTCCTTCGCCTTCAACTTGAACTTGACCTGCATTGCTGCACACGGGTCGAGACCCGTTCCAACTCTCCCCGACAGTTTTTTCTGTTTGAGCGCGTCCGGTGCTTCCGGTGTTCCGAATCCAAAGAACTCCTTTCTGTCGCCGGTCACGGACCGCGCATCCACAGAAGAATCCATAAAACAAATCCTGTCCGGAAACTCCCTGTTATATGGGTTTTTTACCATTAGAATTCCCTCTGTGCTCTGGCTACTCACCAGGTGCATCGAGGTATCCCTTGGATTCACGCCCAGAACCGGGTTCATATAATAGGTGATTCCCAGGCTTCTATCCTTATCGCTTTCATTTTTCAAGCTGATCATACTGATTTTAACCGTTCCTTTTACCGGTACAAACTGGATCAGGCGCTGTGAAACCCCATGGCAAGCATGCTCAAATTCCGAATATCCAAACCCGTGTCTGATGGTGTACATCTTATCATCTCTGATGGGAAGCGGTGTTGCTGACCATGATTTTCCAGACTCATCATGGAAATAAAATATTTCTCCAGGTATGTCACTGACAGGGTCGTTTGACCATGGTGACAGCTTATTTTCTCGGCTGTTTTCGCACCATGTATATCCGCTTCCGGCCTCGGTCACCATAAATCCAAATTCCGGATTTGAAATGACATTGACCCATGGAGCAGGAGTCGTCTGCCCTTTTTCAAGGCGTATCACATATTCTCTTCCATCCTGGCTGAAACCGCCTAGGCCATTAAAGAATTGAAGCGTATTTTCTGCGGCAGCGTGTTCTGCCGCTGCTTGTTCCGATTCCTTTTGAATACGGTTCCTCTTGACAGGATACTTTGGCGTTTTTCGAACCGATGCGTCCCGAATCCCCGCTTCTCCAATCGATGATTCTCTATCCATCCTTGCCTGCAGCGGCAATTTCGGAAATGCTTCGTATTTCATCTGTTCCTTCATGGTACCGATACCACCCTTGAAAATCATTCTGGAAACGGCATAAAATAAGGGAATATCGTCCTGCTGCATATTATTCGCATTGATGATAAAAACATCGTTGTGTCGATTTAATACATCAAAGGTCTGGCTTGCGTGAACAATTTCAGATATCAGAGAATACAACGGATTGGAGTAACTATTCTCCTCATGGCTTAAAATGACCAGATCTACCTTTAAATCTTTGAGCCGCCAGTATTCATGCGCCTTCAGAACTTCATAGAGAATTTCCACCTCCTCGGTTTTGTCGAGCACAACAAGAATGATCGGTCTATCTCCTGAGATTCCATACGCCCACAAGGAAGGCTGGCTTTTTTTATTCTCCTGAATCAGGTGTCGATATTTCAACCTTTGCGTACTCTGAAACAGGATGTGGGAAATCATGTTCTGGTACAATTCCATCTCCTGTGCTTTGATGTTCAGATACTTTGTTTCCACTTGGCTTCTAGTCAATGCTAGCCAAAAGGCCGCATCGCAGGCTTCCATGTTATCATATTTTTCAACCAGCTCCATGATCGATTCCCTGCTGCCTGCCGTTACGGTTACAAAGGAAAGCTGCGCAGTCTCGTTCGGTTCGATGTTAACCTTGATTCTCAGGCTGAAGATTGGATCCAAAACCGCACCCACGGTATTTGACAACGGTCTTTCCCGTTCAAGAACAGCAGGATGAAAAACCGTATGCCCCCTTCCGATGAATTGCATCCGATCTGTTTCAAATTGGATATCATCCACGATATCAGCCTCAATGACAGGAATTTCTGCAATCCACATTTCTTTCTCTTCCTGTCCCCTTGGTCGCCGATTTGCCAGCAGCGCGTTATACGTAGGATGATACTCGGTCCTTACAAAGAGATTGCTAAAAGCGGGATGTGCCACATCACTGTTCCTGGAAGCCAATACGGCCTCAAAATAGCTGGTCACCTCTATGACGCAAGGGGTATCTCCGTTATTTTTCAAGCTTACTTTTCTGATTTCCGCATTATCATCGGAGGCGACAACCACCTCAAGAGTGGTTTCAATCTCTCCATCCGCCCTGTGATAAGCTGCCTTATCCGGCGTAAACACCACCTCATATCGATCCGGAAGAACATTTAACGGGGAATACGTAGCAGACCAATGCTGATTTGTGGTAACGTTCTTAACATAGAAGAACATACCATAGCTGTCGATTACCGGATCTTCCCTCCATCTGGATACATCAGCTGTTTTGCTTCTGCTGTAACCTGTTCCTTTATCGGTTACCATCACGGAATAATTACCGTTTGATAAAACATGTGCTTTTGGAAGTTCGAAATCCGGTGCCGTAAATTTTCTGTAAGCACCTTTATCTCTGTAAATTTTTGCTTTTGGAGTTGATATTTTTTCCTTGTTATCCTTTGTAAACAGGATATTGACCGGGATTTTTTCCTGCAATAAAAGCCTGGCTGCTCTGACCGCCGGGTCTGCGGAAAAACGTTTTTGCATAATGTTATGATTCAAATAGTTATTCAATGACAATAAGCTCATGCCCTCGTGATGTGCCATGAAGCTTTTTATGATTACCTTTTGTGCTTGAAAGTTGGTCCGCTCTGGCGTATAATCCGCAGCCTCATAATATCCGTAGGGACCTTCCAGTCCCTCAGACTTTAATAATTTTATATTTTGAAAGGCTTCCTCTGGGTTGACCATGAGCGCCAGGAATGTGGAATAAGGAGAGGTCACCGCATCCTCGATCAAACCTCTTTTCAATCCAAGCCAAGGTACACCGATGGCTTTGTATTGATAATCAAGATTGATATCCAAGGAATGAAAGGAAGATTCCGATGCACCCCAGGGCATGCCCCTTACTTTACCGTATTTTTGCTGACTTTTTACAACAAAGGAATAGGTTTCATCAAGTAGGGTATTTCGATAGCTTTTCATCAAAAGCAGCGGCATCAGATATTCAAACATGGTTCCGCTCCAGGAGACCAGTCCCTGATAACGATCCACCACCGTGAGCAGTCTGCCCAACATAAACCAGTGCCTCGGCGGAACCTCACCTCTTGCAATGGCAATATAGCTTGCTTGTCTCGCTTCGGATGCGAGCAGGTCATAATAGGAGTTTGTCAGCTTTTTTTCTTCCACATGATAGCCGATGGAAAACAGCTTTCTGCCTTCACTGTATAATGGCTTGAAGCTGATATCCGCAGACAGCTTTTCGATCCGATCGATCACTTGCCTGTACTGATCCATAAAATCTGTGCAGGATTTATCTGATTTCAGTACGGTGCCGATGATTTGATTCAGCCAGGCGAATCCTTCCTCAAAGGCTTCGCCTTTAATCTTTACCGTGCACTTTGTCAGATGATCTATCTGTTTCAATATGCTTCTATTCCTATCGGGTAGCTCGTTCAACGCTGTATTTTTCTCCAAAATACGCAGTAATTGATTTGTTTCTTCTGCCAGAGCTTCATGAAACAACTCTGCAGGAATTGCTTCCACCAGCGGAACCCAGGGTGCAAATGTATCCAGCTCTGCTTTGAACAATCTTCCCATCTGTTCTGCTTTTGCTCTCCAGATCGGCTTTTTTATCACTGCGATCTCCTCGCCGCCGATCAGTTCATCCAAAGCCTTACTCCATAGGACCAGGCTGATTTTATTGTCTTTCTCCACGAAATCAAGAAAGGCGAATTCAGCCGGAAGCCCGTCTCCCTCTTCCAGTCCGTTACGAAGGGTGTCCTTGATACCTCTGATAAATACCGAATCGATCAGCGGCTTTGAAAGATAGTCTTTCAAGCCTTCCACAAGTGTGATCAGATAGCAGACAAAATTCCCGCTGTCCACCGTAGATACATATAATGGATGAAGCGGCTCAAGGGTTCTGGTATCATACCAGTTGTAGAGATGGCCATTCCATTTTTCCATTTTCTCGATG
>Ga0366778_1012_pt1 | contig 32629 bp, 30 predicted proteins | sample BONcelHN113001E9_FD_207058 | JGI IMG/M metagenome (GOLD analysis project Ga0366778, IMG submission 207058) | Enriched cells from coal bed in the Powder River Basin, Montana, United States - BONCAT cells N11 rep2 HSBNCT.N11.300.1.E9 ...
GCGACGGAACGTAGCGACCGAAGAGAGCGTGGGCGGCAGCGATGCATCTAACTGGCTAAATACCCATGTGAAGTCTTATCATTTCCATTAGATTGCCCCCGGCATGAAGCCCAAATACTATAATCCCTGCGACGATTCCAATTATAATCAAAGTTTTCACAGTATTCTTTTTCATGTTTGATAGCCTCCTTTTCTATTTACTCATATGAGATAGCGGCGCTGACTGGCATCTTAATCGCTTTCCAGGAAGGATAGAAGCTTGCCAGAGCTGCGAATACTATGACGATTGCAAACCAAATCATAATCCCTGAAGCAGATGCTGCAAATTCCAGCGGAGCTTCAAAAAAGATCATTCCGAACTTGTAGCTGATATACTTACTCAATGGCCAGGATAATGAGATTGCAACCATCCAGCTTAATAATCCTATGATGATTCCCTCTGTAACAATGATGGCCGTGAGGGAACGAGGCGAGGCGCCAATCGCACGCATGATACCGATTTCTCTTGTCCGTTCCAGCGTATTGATGCTTATCGTTGTTGCTAGGCCCAATCCGCCTACAATAATCACCAAAACAGACATGACGATCAGAAACGTCGCGATAATCAGCAGATGGTCCTCTAACGCTTTTTGGTAATCTATTATTTTTATCATCGAGCTAATCTGGATGCCCTGGTCCGCCAGATCTCTTTCTATCCGCTTCGCGACTGCCGCCTGAGAGGAAGGATTATGACTGTCTGTGACGATTACGGCATTCCGGGCGTAACCTTCTTTATGAAGCACTTTGGAAAGGTATTCTGAATTGGCGTAAGATCCCGGCCTCCCCATCAATTCTTTTGAAATGCCGACTACAGTCCACCGAGTATCCATTTTATTGACTCTGAGAATGATCTCATTACCGATTTTGATATCTGGCTCACTCGACAACACCCGTTGATTGATTACAATCGCATTTTCATCGTCCGGCCTCAGCCATCTGCCGCTGTACATCGGAGGGGCAGTCAAAAGCTTTGTTGCAGACGGCGGAGCCATGATATTAAAGCTATTACCGGTTGTTCCGTCTTTGTAAACACGGGATATACTAGCCCCGCCCCAGGATTCCAACCCTGATACACCCGCAATTTTTCCAATTGTGTTTTCAATCAATTCAGGGCGCTGCGGCTGATCAAACTCAACTTGTATATCATATTGGAACGCGTTTATTCTTTCGTCCACCGTGTTGTACATGGAAGCATAGATATTCATTGCGACGATAAATCCGGTTCCGCCGATCGAGATTACTAACATGGTGAATATCAGACGGCCCCTCTTCCTGAAGGTATTGCGCAGCGAAAGGATAAACGGACGCGGGAGTCGTTTGAATGTTTTTGTCAGAAAATCTCTAGTGTCATTTGTGTATTTCTCCTGTTTTATCCCATAATCATTGATCGCTTCTCTCACTGTGATTCTGCTGCCCTTTCCTATTGGTATGATAGCGGCAAGCGCAGGTATCAACAGGCCTAAGGCGATTTCAAACAGAAGCACATAATGGGGGATTTGGTAGCTGAATATTTTAAAATTTAATATTTCGGCTGCCACCCACGCGTAGCCCCGCCCTCCTATTATTCCTGCAGGAATACTGGCCAGCATGGCTGTTACCGTCAGAACCATAACCATAGCCTGATATAGCCCCGCTATTTGGAGTGAACTGGCGCCGACCGCTTTCATAATGCCGATCTGCTGCGTTTGCTGCTCCATGATTGCTGTGATCAGATTGGCTACCAGCACTCCGCTCAGCAGCAGTGCAAGCAGGCCGAATACTTCCATCAGAAAAAGAAGGGTTGCCATCTGATCAAAATGCGGATGTTTTCCTGGCCGCGGGATTTCAATGTGGGTTACCTGATAACCATCCTTTTCCAAAGATGCTTTCAATTGTGCCGTAACATCTTGAATATGCTGCTTATTCATGGCATCCTCAGAGACGAGAACCTTCAGCTCACTGATATCGGGTGTTTCTCCTAGGAGATGCAAGGTGTCCTGGGTAATATAACCATAGGCGTAGCCCTCCATCCAGGCCGGTGCTAAGCCGGGATCGTGGACGGAGCCGGACAGCTCTAATGTTGTAGGTTTTCCGCCTGGTACTCTTATGTTTACAGATTGGCCGACTACCGCTTTGGCGAGCGGTAAGGCTTTACGCTCGAAGAGAACTTCGCCTTTCCCGGGAACAGCTTTTCCGCTTTCGGAAGTGAAGTTGTTCAATCGGATGTCGTTGAAATCATCGATGACATAAAGCCAGATGTCCTTCCATTCATTCTCTCCGGTCTGTACGCGTCCAACGACTTTCTCTCTCTGCTCAGCATCTTTTATATATGGTAAATTTCTGACCTTCTGTACTTCGGAATCGTTCAACTGATTCGTCACCAGAGTTGCGGAAGCAGGATTTGTATTCATATAATTTTTATCCATCTCCCGCATCAGTATGGAATAAGAATTTGATACGACAGATATACCGAAAATTCCTATGCAAATGGCTAATACTACAAACGTTGTGCGCATCTTATTGACAGAAAGATCCCTTGCCAATTTACGCCATCTAGAAGCAAACATTTCATACACTCCTTCCTGTTATGCAATCAAACCATCTACAAGCTTAATCGTGCGGGAACAACGGCTTGCGATTTCCTGATCATGTGTTACAACGATCAACGTTTTGCCATTACAGATCAATTCTTCAAAGATATTGAAGATATCCTTTGACGTTGCGGAATCAAGATTGCCGGTAGGTTCATCCGCCATCACGAGAGGTGGATCATTGGCAAGAGCCCGAGCGATGGCAGCCCGCTGCTGCTGTCCTCCCGAAAGCGTGTTCGGGAACTTGAATCTCTGGTCAGCAATACCAACCTGCTCCAGAAGACTCATTGCACGCTCCCTGCGCAGCGAGATCGGAAATAGATTGCAGAAATCCATGGGTAGCATTACGTTTTCTATCACGGACAGAGTAGGGATCAGCTGAAAGAACTGGAATACGATTCCGATCGTTGTGCCTCTCCATTTTGATATCTGGTTCTCACTCATGGTTTGAATAGCCTTGTCTCCTATCACCACTTCTCCGGTCGTTGGTTTGTCGATTCCGGTAATCATATTCAGTAAAGTTGATTTGCCACTTCCGGATTTTCCAACGATAGAAACAAATTCGTTTTTGTTTATTGACAGTGAGATATCCTTAAGGGCATCGAAGGTGCCGGCAGAGGTGGTGAAAGTCTTTTTAACAGCATGAAGGTTAATAAGTGGCTGTTCTTTCGATTGTGGGGACATAAATTACACTTCCTTTTTAAAAAAATATAGTGTACAATTTATTCGTTACAGAACATTTTGTATGATTACATCATACTGTCTTATTCATGCGGAAGTAAACAATCAATACTGCCGAAATGTACGTTACGAAACAATCGGTAAATATTGTTCAGGAATGAGGGATCGAAATGAAAAATAATGAGTTCGACAGAAGAACATTAAAGACGCGACAGGCAATCCATGAGGCCTTATACTCGCTTATGCAGGAGAAAAAGTACAGTAAAATCACAATTCAAGACATTATTGACCGGGCAAATGTCGGGCGGTCTACCTTTTACGCTCATTACACCACGAAAGATGAATTGCTGCTAAGTAGTATCGAGCATATATTGGAAATGTTGAATCAATACATTAAGAGTTATGTTGAAACCGACGGCGATAAGCCAAGATTGATTCCAGTAGTGGAACTTTTCGAACATATTAAAGAAAACAGCAAAGCCATAAAGGGGCTGATGAGGTCCGAAGGGGCGAGCATGTTTTTTGAAAAAGTCCAAAGTTACTGGAACACGAAAATAGAGGAATACCTCAGACTTAAGCTTCCTCCCGAAAAGGAACCGAAAGTTCCGGTTGCGATTTTGGCATCGCATATTTCTGGGACTTTTACCAATCTATTGATATGGTGGATCAACAGCAAGATGGTCTATTCCCCTGTGCAGATGGATCAATATTTTCAAGAATTGATTAATCCATGTATTGATTCGGTCATTTATGACAAGACGTTTTGCAATGCAGAGTAGGTTACGAATCAAGTAAACTAACGAAAGTAGCTGGAAAAATATTCAAAGCAATCCAGCATCAAAAATACTCCTCATTTGAGGAGTATTTTTGATGCTGCCATGATGAAACGGTCAATGACCATAATGTGTTTGTTAATTAGCAATTAACACTACTTTTGCGTTCGCGTCCCACTTTACTGTATTTGACTTTAATATTTATGGTGTTATAATTTATATAAACGATTATCGAATATTTTATGATGGTTGCGGTCAATTGAACCTGCTTGGGCGCGAAAGCTTTGCAGGTGCAAAGGATAGATATCAAAGCAGTATTGCTGAAATAATAGATGTGGTTAAAAATAAAAACTTGAGGAGGTTCCAGATGGACATTAAGAATTCAAAATCAGGGGAAGAGCTCTATAATGAAAGACTGAAAAGAGTACATGACTGCATAGAATTGAAGGTTCCCGACAGGGTTCCCATCATTCCGGTTATGCAGGGCTTTATACCTTACTATGGGGGCATAACTCTTGAAGAAGCAATGAATGAATATGATAAGGCGGAGAAGGCCTTTGACAAGTTTTACAATGATTTTGAACCTGATCTGGCCTGGGATCCGGTACTGATGTATCCGGTGAATGCCTTTAAGACTTGGGATTTGAAATGGATGAGATGGCCGGGCCATAAGGGCCTTGGACCGAATACCATGTATCAGTTCCTTGAAAATGAGAACATGACCGAAGACGAATACGATGAACTGATCTATGATCCCACGTGCTTTATTGCCAGCAAATGGATACCGAGGAGTTTCGGAAATCTGGGAGCCTTTAAACACTTTGAAAATCTGAGGGACTCGCTGTGGCTTGGATTTTTCAACTCATTTTTTCCATTTTCCACGAAGGAGATGCAGCAGTCGTTAAATGCTTTGATGAAAGGTGCGGAGCAGATGTCCGATTGGTATGATTTTCTTGCCAGGTACTCAGATAAGCTTCAGAAAAAAGGCTTTCCCGTCGCATGGGGCGCATTTGCCTTTGCTCCGTTTGACATGCTGGGGGATACATTGAGAGGAACGACAGAAATACTGTTTGACCTGAAGGATAGGCCTGAAAAGGTATTGGCAGCAGTAGACAAATTGACTCCTATCGCAATAGAATCTGCAATACGCGGAGCTGCAGGCACCGGACGAAAATTTGTATGGATATGGCTGCACAAGGGAATTGATGAATTCATGTCAGACACCGATTACAAGACGTTCTACTGGCCCAGCTTAAAAAAACTGATTCTTGGTCTGATTGACGCCGGACTCACGCCTATGCTGTACGGAGAAGGAAAGCTGGATTCAAGACTGGAAATCATGCGCGACGTGCCAAAAGGAAAGGTTGTCTATCATTTTGAATATGTTGATATGCCGCGAGCGAAAGAAGTTCTGGGTGACGTTGCCTGCATATCCGGCAATGTTCCGAATTCCATACTGCATTTCGGGACAGTTGATGAAGTGAAGGAATACTGTAAATACCTTATCGACAATTGTGCAAAAGACGGCGGATTCATGATGGATACCGGTGGTTTACTTGACGATGCCAAACCTGAGAATGTGAAGGCTATGTTTGATTTTACAAGGGAATATGGAAGATATTTATAAAAGGAAGAGGAGTTATAGTATGGCTATTTTAAATGAAATATCTGAAAAACTGCAAATGGGAAATGCGAAAGATGTCAAGGAGCTGGTGCAACAGGCGATTGATGAAGGCATCCCGGCTAAGGACATCCTTGAACAAGGACTGTTAAACGGTATGAATGTGATCGGCGGAAAATTTCGCGATCATGAGGTCTTCGTCCCCGAAGTTATGGTAGCAGCCCGCGCTATGAACATGGGCATGCAAATCTTAAAGCCTCTGCTGGCCGATGCTGACGTGAAAGCCAAAGGGAAGGTCGTACTGGGAACCGTAAAAGGCGATCTTCATGATATTGGAAAAAATCTAGTCAAAATGATGATGGAAGGCAAGGGCTTGGAAGTCGTCGATATTGGGGTGGACGCAGCACCGGAAAAATTTATTGAAGTGGCACAAGCTGAGGGTTGTAAGGTTATCGCTTGCTCTGCCATGCTAACCACTACCATGAGCGTCATGGGGGAAATAGCCGAAGCTGCAAAGGCCGCCGGCATTCGCGATCAGGTTAAGATCATGGTAGGCGGAGCTCCCGTAACCCAGTCGTTCTGTGACCAGATCTGTGCGGATATCTACACCACAGATGCTTCTACTGCCGCTGAAAAAGCAGCTGCTTGCTACAAATGAAAAATTGGAGAGAACTGATTGATGCAGCCGTGTCAATAGGAGCCAAAAAAGCTTCTTTGATATCCGTAGAGGATATTTCTTTTGAACCGGCCTTTCGAAATGCATGTATCCAGAATTCCTGCGGCATGTATGGACGCTGTTGGATGTGCCCGCCGGACGTAGGTCCGGTGGATGAGCTTATCTCAAGAGCGAAACAATATCGATACGCTTTGGTATTTCAAACAGTATTTCCCTTGGAAGATTCGTATGATATTGAAGGAATGCTGGCTGCGGGAAAACGTCATAACAATCTCTTACAGACCCTCTGCGATCAAATGAAAGGCGAGTCGTTTTTGTGTCTGACGTGTGGGGCGTGTGGAGTTTGTGACTCCTGCGCCAAGGTAGAGGGAATTCCTTGTCGGTTTCCGGAGAAGTCCACCGCATCATTAGAAGCGTATGGGATCGATGTTTCTCAGCTGGCCAGAGCCTGTGAGATGAATTATATGAATGGAGTGAATACGGTAACGTATTTCGGTGCATTTCTTTTTGACAATTTACAATAATTGAAAAGCGTATCGTTGATATGGATGGTGAATTTGCCGATTCTTTCTGTTTATGCTATGATAAAGGCAAAAAGAAGTATTGATTTGAATATTAAAGCGCCTGAACCAGCAGATGATTTGGCATAGGAAGTGATGAAGTTGAGAATTGCAGTTTGTGATGATTATGACAATGACCGTAAAATGGTATCGGAACATATATTGAGCTACGCAGGCAAGCATTTGCTTGATATTGAAGTAGAAGAGCTTCAGAGCGGTGAAGCGCTGCTTGATTCTTCTTCCCAAAATCCATTTCAAATGGTTTTTCTTGATATTTATTTGGAAGGAATCTCCGGTGTCGAAACCGCCTTCAAAATTCGCGAAAAAGACGAAAACTGTATTATTATTTTTGTCTCGACAAGCCCGGACTTCAGAGCGGAAGGGTTTGAAGTAGGCGCGGTTCATTATTTGATCAAGCCTGCTGCTTATGAAGGGGTCGAAACCGCTTTAAACCGTTGCCGGAGACTTTTTGAGGAAGCGGAAAAATGTTTTGAAATCACCGTGGAACGCAGAATCGTAAAGGTTCGCACCAGGGATGTTCTGTATGCTGAGGTGTATGGGAAAACGGTGCTGATCCATACGGTATCAGGGACCCTTAAAACGTATACGACGCTATCTGAGATTGCAAATCTTCTTGAGGGAGGGCCCTTCCTTATTTGTCACCGTTGCTATATCGTGAATATGAAGTTTGTTTCGGAACTGCTTGAGGCAGATTTCCTGCTCGAAAACGGTGAGAAGGTCCCTATAAGGAAAAACGGAAGACAAAAGATAAAAGAGGAATATCTTCAGTACATATTTCATGTGATTCGAAAAAGGGAAGACGGGTTCAGGAGTTAAATGAATACGACATTTGATTTTTTATATATGCTTATCTATATCGGTCCTTTTGCCATTCTCCGCTATTATCCTTTCCGGGATAGGCTTCGGATTTCTGTGAAAGCCCTGGTTGCCCTTTATTTGGTAGTGATCGTAATCGAAGCCTTCTTGTTTGTATATCTGAAAGCGCAGCCATTTTGGAATATTACGCTGACTCAGATTTTTCGTATGGGCTTCATGATTTTTTTCGCTGGCCTCTCGTTTACGCTGGTCAAAGAGAATTTTTTCAAGCAGCTTTATATCTGGCTCTTGACGTTTGCTGTTGCAGGCCTCTTTTTTACCAACGCCAACTTTATCGAGGGGAGGTATTTTTCTGAAACTGCAAAATCGGTGCCCCATGCGGTAGTGGTCGTGGTTGTTTTCATTCAGATCCTGTTATTCTTCCCGTGGATACTGAAATTTATTGATCGGAAAATTATTCCTGTTATGCTTTCCATAAATGGCGCGATTTGGAATATCATATGGCCTGTTCCTGTGTTGGTCCTTGGGGGGACTTTTTTGGCAACATCCAGCCTTGAATTGGATCAGGTCTCAACGCCATTTTATCTTATCGTACGCCTCACTTCTTTTTTAACTATAATCTGTTATAGCCTTGTCATTGCCGAGGCTTTGAAAAAGACTTCGGAAAACGCAACGCTGCGAGAAAATATGATCATGACAGATCGGCAGATTGATTTGGAGCGCGATCATTATCATATGCTGGAGGAGCATATCGAAGCATCACGAAGAAATCAACATGATTTGAAACATCATATTTCAGTTTTTAAGACTTTGCTTGAAAACGGAGAATACGATAATCTGAATGAATATCTGAGCCAATACGAAATGACGGTTCCCGCAGAATCGCCGGTTGCTTTCTGCCAAAGCTATGCCTTAAACGCAATCGTGAACCATTATTATCTGCAGGCGGGAAAGGAAGAGATTCCCGTTGATATTCAGATCAAACTTCCCGAAAAAACAGGCGTTGCCGATGTGGATCTATGTATCATATTCGGCAATCTCTTTGAAAATGCCGTAGAAGCCTGCCGCCGGCAGAAAAATACGGAACGGTTTATCAGGCTGAGCGCGGCAATGGCGGGAACGGGAGTTGTAATAACGGTAGACAACAGCTTTGAAGAACAGGTAATTCAGGAGGACGGCCTGTTTGTATCTTCCAAGCGCCTCGGAAAAGGAATCGGAACAACTTCCGTAAAAGCAATCGCAGAGAAATATCATGGCTATACAAAGTTTGAATATGACGGAAATGTATTCCGCGCGTCGGTAATGCTTCAGGGCGCAAAATAGAAGTAAAATCAAGAGAGAGGCGTTGTTCCGCAGGGATAACGCCTCTCTCTTTGCATGTTGCAATTGCAATAGTTTTTTACATCGAAGTCAAAAACAATTATAATTCGACAAGTTTTTGACTTTCAATTACAACCCGTTCATACCCTTTCAGACCCGTTCAGGGAAGGTCGGCTGACTTTTCACCATATAAATGGTAGGATAAGAACCGAGCGCTTGAAACAGAACGCTCTTTATTTCGAGCGGATTCGATCCTGTTAGAGGCGAAAAAGCAACAAACATGAACCGAAAATGTGACAACCTAAAGCCGAAAAAATAGAATCAGATCCGAAAAGGATACAAGCTGAAAAGATACAAATAAACTTAGGAGAAAGAACTTATGAAAAAAAGAATTTTTAGCATTTTGCTGTGTGTCTGCATGGCGGTTACTATGATGCCTGCAGCCACTCTGACGGCGTGGGCGACGGGTCCGGTAAGCTACCTGGACTGGGATGAAACCGGGCGGGCCGTTACGGAGGTAAAAAGCTGCACGGAATACAGTGCGGTGGAGAGCAGCGCAGATGCCGTCACCTGGGGTGACGGCTGGTACGTGGTGACCGGAGACGTGTCCATCAGCCAGCGCATTCAGGTCAACGGAAACGTCTCGTTGATCCTGACGGATGGGGCACATCTGACGGCCAGCAGAGGGATAGAGGTAATCAACAGCAAGAGCCTCACCATCTACGGTCAATCCAATGACGCAGACACCATGGGCAGCCTGACTGCCACCGGCGGAACAGACCCCATAGGTCAGGCCGGCATCAGCGTGACTGGCGGAAACAGCCTTACCATCAACGGCGGCAACATAGAGGCCAACGGCAATTCAAGAGCGGCGGGCATCGGCGGACAAGGCTGGAGTTCTCCCGCCGGAAATATTACAATCAACGGCGGCATTGTCACCGTAAGGGGCAGCAACGGGGGTTCCTCTTCGGTTTGGAGCGGAGCCGGCATCGGCGGCTGCGGCGACAATTCTCAAAGCAACACTGCCGTCATCACCATCAACGGAGGCACCATTACCGCAACGGGCGGCAGCTACGCACCCGGAATCGGCGGCGGCGGTTATGACACTAGCTCAGGCAACTCTATGGATGGCGGCACGATCGTCATCAGCGGCGGAACCGTTACCGCCACTGGTGGCTACGGCGGTGCTGGGATCGGCGGCGGGAAGAAAGGTACGGCAGGGAATATCACTGTCAGCGGCGGAACCGTAACCGCAACGGGCGGCAGCGGCGCATCCGGAATCGGCAGTGGTTACCAGGCAAGCGGCGGAACCATCCACCTCAGCGGCCAGGACACCGCTATCACGGCGACCGGTGGCACCTCATCATTTGGAGGAAACTCATCATACGGTATTGCAAGAACCGCAACTATCTACGTTAATGACAGTCAGTTGACTTTGGGAAGCATCACGGGCATTTGCCAGAAATTCAGCAACGGCAACCTGATCAACTATGCCGGGAGCTTGTCAGACGGCCTTTCCATTACTGCCGAAAATCCCAAATATCAGGAAGGTTATATTACCGGAGCGGGAGAAGCCATGTGGAGACCCTTGGCCATTCTCTTCAATGGAACAATTACCGATGACCCGGCGGAGGAGGCTATTGGGGTTGCGGGGGGCACGTTGACCTTCGACGATGCAGAGTCTGCTTTTACCGGCAGCGCGCGCATTGACATCGCCATTGGCAATCCTGCTACCATCACCGTGAACGGCAATCCGCTTGTGGTTGATACCGGAAGCTATGGCGTCAATCTCAATCTTCAGGGGACCAGTAGCCTCACTGCGGCTTCCGGCCCCGCCATCAATTCCATAAAAAATCTTACCGTTACAGGCAGCGGCATTCTGACCGTGACCGGCAGCAACAGCGACGGATCTGACCGGCCCGGTATTTCCGCCGTCGGTTTGTCTGTAAATGAGGGCGCGACGCTGAATGCCATTGTGGAGATCGTTTCGGGATCGGCGGTGACAAACAATACGGTGTGCGGGGAAGTGGAAGTGCAGAGCAGCTTCCGGCCCACCGGAGAGCTGGTGGTTTCCCAGGGGGCCACGCTGACCATCCCGGCAGCAGCTACACTGGACCTTAGTGGTCATTCCGTGAATGCCATTGGGCAGATCATCAACAATGGTACGATCCTCCTGCCCGAAGATGCCGACCCGGCGGCAATCAGGGGGCTTCCTCTTTCCGGTACAGGTGCGGTACGGGTAGTCACGGAATATAATGCGGGCGGCGAGCCCGCTGCGTGGGATACCTACACCAACGACGGGCTGCTCGTGATCAGCGGCAGCCTTGATCTGACCGGCGGAGACCACAGCGGCAAGACGGTGGCGGACGACGGCTATGCATGGGATCCCGAAAATAAAATCCTGACCCTTGGCAATGTTTCCGTGACCGGCAGCGTCATACTGCCTGCCGGCGCCGCAGTCTACACGATTTCGGACAGCGCCGTCGGCGACAGGATCACCGGAGGCGGTTCGCTGAATGTCATGGAAGCGGGCACGACACTGAACGTTTCTTCTTCCGGCATTTATGCAGTTTCATGTGATATCGTGAACGTAGGAAACGGTGCATTCCTGAATGTCGATGCGGAAGGCGCGGGCTCCATGGGCATTAAAACGTCGGGGGGCGGCGTCAACGTCACCGGCGGCTCCACACTGACGGCCGGCTGCGATTACGGTGTTTATATCATCGGCGGAAAGCTGACAGTGGACAGCTCCAGCACGCTGATGACAGACGCTTCAACAGCGCCTTTCTGTGTTGTGGATACCACCTCGTCCAAGGCCCAGGGTCAGGCTGTTTCCTTGCCAGGGATTCCTTCTGGAACAGCGATTGCATCGGTCGTAGGCACGAACAGCGGGTACGGTTATACCTACTGGAGCCTTGTGCCCGCAGGCGGAGCTATAAGCGTATCAAATGAGGACGGTACGCCGGCGACCTTGACGGGAGCCGCAGCCGGACAGCAATTAACCTTTGTCAGAGCAGAAAGCACAGGCGGCGGCTCCGGCGGCGGTGCCGGAAACAGGAGCGCATTGACCGTTACCGTTTCCTCAGGCGATGGCAGCGTGAAGGTATCGGTCAGCGTAAGCGGCACCACTGCGACGATCTCCGTTACCGACGAGCAGCTCAAAGCAATCGCATCGGCTGCTAATGCTGCCGGTACCGTTAAAATTGATGTGTCCGACCTGAAGGTGGATACGGTTGTCATTCCAGAGCAAATCATCACGGCGGTAGATGATGCTTCCGGCTTCACAGGTCTTGAGGTGGTTCTTTCCGATGGCACCGTGATTCTCGACAAGACCGCGCTGGCTGCGGTCAGTGGAAAGGGCGACATGAAGCTTTCCGTTAAAACCGTTGCTCATGAAAAGCTCAACGATGTCCAGAAAGCCGCTCTTGGCACCCAGGCCGGCTCTGCGGTCGTTGTGGATGTGAATATCGATGTGAACGGAATAAGGACCGGTACCTTCGGCGGCGGAAAGCTCGGCATCGCTGTTCCGTATACGCTGAAACCGGGTGAAAGCGCCGACAGCATTACTGTTTGGTTTATCAATGACGACGGCACAATCGAGCCGAAAAACGGCGTGTATAACACCGTCACCGGCTGTGTGGAATTCATCACCGACCATCTTTCTCAGTACCTTATCGTGAAGTTCCCCTTTGCAGACGTAGCGGAAAAGGCCTGGTACTATGGCAGCGTTGCCTACGCCTGGAATAACGGCTTGTTTTCCGGAACCTCTGAAACGAGCTTCAGCCCCGGTACAGCCATGACCCGCCAGATGATCTGGATGGTGCTGGCCCGCATGGACGGCAAATCCCCGGCAAACATGGCGGAAGCCAGGGCATGGGCGGTGGAAAACAAGATTTCAGACGGCTCTAATCCGAAAGATGCCATCACCCGCGGGCAGATGGCGGCGATCCTGCATCGCTATGCTCAATACAAGAGTTATGATACTACGCAGGGCGGCATGGCCATCCGGGAATTCGCAGATTATAGCAGTATTCCCGCCTATGCGCAGGAAGCGCTGGGCTGGACGGTGAATGCAGGGCTCATGCAGGGCAGCGGCGACAAGCTGATGCCCAAGGGAAATGCAACCCGCGCCCAGGTGGCAGCGATCCTGCAGCGCTTCAGCCAGAATGCGGTAAAATAGTTTCAAATTGATCGGTTCATAAAAAGATACCTCGAGCAAAACAATGCATGGGGTATTTTTTATGCCTTGTCTGTCTATTAACACAGATTCCGGTTATGAACAGGACATCTGTCTGTCATGTTCGTGTGGTATAATGAGAGTTGGAGTTAGTGGATAAACTGACCTGACTTGAAAAAGCCAGGCTCTGTGAAATTATGGAGGATAACATATGAAGCTTGACCGTATGCTTGGCATCTTGACAATGCTGCTTCAAAATAACCGTATCAGTGCGCCGACCCTCGCAGAGAAATTCGAAGTCAGCCGCCGTACAATCAGCCGCGACATTGATTCCCTCTGTCAGGCAAGGATCCCCATTGTGACGCAGCAGGGCGGGAATGGTGGTATCTCTATTGCCGAAGGATACCGGCTTGATAAAAGTGTGCTCACTACAAATGAGCTTTCAAGCATGATTGCAGCACTCAAGGGATTGGGCACAGTATCAGAAAAAGTTCAGATTGAACGGATGCTTGACAAGCTCTCGGCAAACAAAGATACCGTGGTGTCATTACGTGAAAGCATTGTGATCGACCTTGCCTCCCATTACAAGGGCAGCCTAACCAAGAAAATTGAGATGACGAAACAAGCCATCTATGAAAATAAGCTGATCGAGTTTGACTATTATTACGAAAAAGGCGAGATCCACCGCCGCATCGAGCCATATTTCATTGCATTTCAATGGACGGCATGGTATGTGTTTGGATTTTGCCTGGAACGGCAAGACTGGCGGTTATTCAAGCTCGCTCGTTTATGGAAACTAGAACAATGTCATGAAAGCTTTACGCCGCGTGAGATACCACCCGAAAAAAGGGATTTCAACACACAGTTCACAGATCATCTAAGGCTTACCGCGCTGTTTGACTCATCGGCAAAATACCAACTAATTGAATCCTACGGGCCTGATTGTTTCAGCGAAACAGAGGATGGCAGGCTGCTCCTTAAAATCGGCTACACCAACAGGGATTACACAATTAACTGGCTGCTCGGCTTCGGTGATAAGGTTAAGGTTCTGGAACCTGCCGATTTGGCCGAAGAAATACGAAGAATAGCAAAAAATATTGTTGCGAGCTATGAATGAACATGACATACAGTTGTCCTGTTCGTATGATATGCTGTAGAAAAAAGGAGGTATCTTAGATATGGAAATAGTTACAAAAGCAGCAGATATGCTCGAAAAAAGCAGTGAGATCACACTCGCATCAATCAACGAAAATGGCTATCCTCGGATTTGTGTGCTTTCAAAGACCAAATCGGAGAGTATAAAAAAATTCTGGGTCTCAACCGGGATGTCATCCACTAAGGTCAGGCACTTTAAGGAAAATCCCAAGGCAAGCGCCTGCTTTTACAGCGGTGGGAACAGTGTAACGATGGTCGGGAAGGTATCCGTGACACAAGACCCTGCGGTCAAAGCAGAAATGTGGATTGACTGGTTTATCGAACACTTCCCGGGAGGGATTGACGACCCCAACTACTGTATACTCGAATTTGAAACCGAAGAAGTGACACTGTGGATTGACAATGAATTTATCACCTTAAGGGGCGAGCAGTTATAATAACAGTACGATATCGATTATGAAAAATAAGTCTGCTAAAAACGGCAGACTTTTTTTATGGGCCGTGTTTCCCAATCATCCGGGAGCACGGCCCTGTTATCTTCTTAACGCAATCAGCTGTCGTACTCATGCATATTTGATCCTGTAAACTCCCATTCCTTGAATTTTCTTGAAATACGGGACCATGGGATAGTTAGTTAATAAATTAACGAACACCGTGCCCATTTCATTATATTGTATACTTGGAATTATATTGTATACTTGCATATCGCTCTATTGCATTATATGTAAGGCGGTGGTATGATGGGCTTCAAAACTTTTTACCTTTAAAAGATGCGGAGCATCGATACAATTATAGAATCATTTAATTGTTTAATATTTAACAATATGTGCAATGGGATGCAATATGAGAAGGGCGGATTATGAAGAATGAAATTATTCAAGAAACATTTGCATGGGATACTACTCGATCATAGCAAAAATACAATGAACGATACAACCGAGACGATGCCGGTTCCTGATATGGTTTACATATCGATGTCGCAGCACATCGGCGCGCCGTGCAGCCCTTCGGTTGCGGTGGGAGATGAAGTCACAGTCGGCCAGAAGCTTGGCGATTCCGATTCGCCGGTGAGCGCGCCTGTGCATTCCAGCGTTTCGGGTACCGTCGTTTCGATCGATGAAATCATGTCTACTCTGGGAACCATGGACAAAACCATCGTGATCAAGACGGATAAATGTCAGACGCCTTACCCGGCAATACAAATTCCAAAGACCGAAACGAGAGAGGAGTTTGTCAGGGCAGTCAGGGAGAGCGGGCTGGTCGGACTTGGCGGCGCAGCGTTTCCCACCCATGTGAAGTATAATCCGAAGAACATCGATCAAGTGAAAACACTGATTGTCAACGGTGCCGAATGCGAACCCTTCATAACCTCGGATTACCGGACCATGATGGAAGACGGCCAGGACATCATTGAGGGCATAAACCTGATCATGGGGCATCTTGATCTGAACCGCTGCTATATCGGCATCGAGGAGAATAAACCGGAAGCAATGAAAGCATTATGCAGGTTGACGGAAAACTCACAGATGATTTCAATCGTCAGGCTGAATTCAAAATTTCCAAAGGGTGCAGAACGCGTATTGATCTACGAGACAACCGGAAAAGTGCTGGCTCCGGGAAAGCTGCCTGCCGACATCGGCGTAATCGTATCCAATATCACTTCGGTCGCATTTTTGGGCCAATACTTCAGAACGGGAATGCCCCTGATCAATAAGCGTATAACCGTGGATGGGAACGCCGTTTCGACACCGAAAAACGTCCTTGCGCCAATCGGTACGCAAATCTTTGAAATCATTAATTTCTGCGGTGGATATAAAAAAATCCCGAAGAAAATCATCATGGGAGGCCCTATGATGGGCAGGACGATTTACCATGACGGAAAAGCCCTGATCAAGAACAACAATGCGATATTGGCGTTTGACGAAGCGCAGTCCTCTATGCCGAAGGAAACTGCCTGCATCAACTGTGGAAGCTGTGCGCGGGTCTGTCCGCTTCATCTCATGCCGACTGCAATCGTCAAGGCATACAAACATGATGATATCGATGCATTGAAGAGATTGAAGGTTTCCATTTGCATGGAATGTGGATGCTGTTCCTATGTCTGCCCGGCAAAGAAACAGCTGAGCATGATCAATCGATTGGCCAAGGCAAACGTAAAGGAGGCGGAACAAAGTGGAAAAATATAAGCACATTAACTTGACTGTGGCTTCATCGCCCCACGTCGTGGGAGAGATCAATACAACAAAAATTATGGCCATTGTAATAATAGGGCTCATCCCTTCGCTTATGGTGTCGGTATTTGTATTTGGTGCAAGAGCTCTCTTCTTAACGCTTGTTTGTGTCATCGCATGTGTGGCCTTTGAACATGTATTCAAGAAGGCGATCAAACAGGAAAGCACCGTCGGTGATTTGAGCGCAGTTGTCACCGGCCTTCTGCTTGCATTTAATCTCCCGGTGAATCTGCCCTATTGGCAGGCTGTCATCGGGTGCTTCGTCGCAATTGTAATTGTGAAGCAGTTATTCGGCGGAATCGGACAGAACTTTGCCAACCCTGCCGTCACGGCTAGAGTTGTGCTGCTCGTCTCCTTTGCAACACCGATGACGACCTGGCCGACTGCGGCGAGAATCTTTACCTCTGCCGACGCCATTTCGGGTGCCACTCCCTTGGGACTATTTGCCCGGCATGAGCTTGACTCTCTTCCTTCAAACATGCAGATGCTTCTGGGAACCATCGGAGGATCCATGGGAGAGACAAGCGCAGCGGCGCTTTTGATCGGAGGAGTGTTCCTGATCTACAAAAAAATAATTTCACCGGCAATCCCTGTTAGCTTTTTAGGTACAATGGCAGTTTATTCCGTGCTGGCGGGCGTTGATCCGATGTTCCAGATATTCGCCGGCGGCGCCATAATAGGGGCTTTCTTTATGGCGACAGACTATTCGACTTCGCCGGTCACGACAAGCGGGAAAATTATATTTGGTATAGGATGCGGTATCCTGACCATGACGATCCGACTATTCGGATCCTACCCGGAAGGCGTTTCCTTTGCCATCCTTCTGATGAACATTGTGACGCCTCATATTGACGCGCTTTCCGGAAAAAGACTTTACGGAGGTGGTGCAAAATGAAGATCTGGAAGGAATATTTAGCACCGACAACCGTGCTGACGATCGTTTGTATTGTAGTAACATTGGCCTTAGCCGGCACATACCAATTGACCCATCCTGTAATCGCCGCAAACGCTAAGGCGGCTGCGGATGCTGCCAGGGCTGAAGTTCTACCCTCGGGAAAGGGTGGCTACAGCCCGGTAGATTGTAAACTGCTGGATGGTGTTGCCGATGTATACGACGCCGATAACCGGACGGGATTTGTGATCACCGCAGCGGATAAGGGGTTTGGAGGAGAGCTTGTTGTTATGGTCGGTATCGATATCGATGGGAAAATTACCGGAGTGAACGTTCTTGAGCATACCGAGACACCCGGGCTTGGTACAAAAGCAATGACCGAATCCCACCTGTCTCAGTTTATGGAACAGGGGAGGATCACGAATATGAATGAGGCCGGAGTCGCAAATGTTGATGCAATCTCCGGCGCCACCATATCTTCAAACGCTGTTTTCAGAGCGGTTGACAAAGCCCTGCTCCAGTATGCCCAGATAGGAGGTGCGAATCAATGAACAAATTGAATATTCTTTACAATGGTGTGATAAAAGAAAATCCGGTGCTTATTTTGCTCCTCGGAACATGTCCTGCCCTTGCGGTAACTACGATGGCCGTAAACGGAATCGGCATGGGGCTCGCAACCATGATGGTGCTCATCTGCTCAAATGTTGTAATCGCACTGCTGAAAAATGTCATTCCGGATAAGGTCAGAATCCCCGGTTTCATCGTTGTTATTGCAGGTTTTGTAACGATTGTGAGCTTCCTTCTAAAGGCGTATGCGCCGAGTCTGGACAAATCGCTGGGCATCTTCATCCCGCTTATTGTTGTAAACTGTATCATATTAGGCCGCGCGGAGATGTTTGCAAGCAGGAACTCAGTCGCAGATGCAGCCCTTGACGGCGTTGGCATGGGCATCGGATTTACCCTGGCTTTATTTCTGATGGGGTCGATCCGTGAACTGCTCGGCTCCGGTACATGGATGGGCATCGTACTGACGGCAGAAGTGATTGAGCCCATGACCATATTCATGCTGGCTCCGGGGGGATTCTTTGTTTTCGGATGTCTCGTCGCACTGATCAATAAATTGTCAAACGGCCGGGCAATCAAGAAAAAAGAAATGGGCTGCTCGGCTTGCCCTTCCGCCGGTGCATGCGGCCAGAGGAAAGAAGGAGGTTGTCACTGATGAAAGAGCTGGTAATTATTCTGATGAGCTTGGTACTGGTCGACAACTTTGTTCTTGCAAAATTTCTGGGAATCTGTCCTTTTTTAGGAGTGTCTAAGAAATTGGATGCCGCAGTGGGCATGAGCATCGCAGTCATATTCGTCATGCTGCTTTCGACCGCGGTGACGTACCCGATCTATATTCATTTGCTGGATCCCCTTGGGTTGGACTATTTGCAGACGATTGTTTTCATTCTGGTCATTGCGGCTCTTGTCCAGCTTGTTGAGATCATATTGAAAAAATATGTGCCGATTCTGCATCGGTCCCTGGGAGTCTATCTTCCTTTGATCACCACCAACTGCGCCGTATTGGGCGTAACACTGCTGAATATCGACGAGGGATATTCCTATGTGCAGGCCCTTGTCAATGCAATCGGTGCAGGACTTGGATTCCTGCTGGCTATGGTACTGTTTTCCGGCGTGCGGCGAGTGATCGAGCATAACGATATCCCCACTGCATTTAAAGGGATTCCATCAATATTAATCGCAGCCTCCATCCTTTCTGTATCATTCATGGGATTCAGCGGAGTGGTTGACGGTATTTTCAAATAGGAGGTGACGGCATGGAACAATATTTAATCCCTACGCTAATTGTGACAGGAATCGGGATCCTTGCGGGAGTGGTTCTCACGATTGCGTCAAAATTTATGGCGGTAAAGGTGAATGAAGCCGCGGTAAAGGTGAGGAGAGCCTTGCCCGGCGTCAATTGCGGGGCTTGTGGGTATGCGGGATGTGACGATTATGCAGCTTCACTGGTAAACGACCATACGGTAAAGGCAAATCTATGTACACCTGGGGGAAGCGCTGTCTCTTTGGAAATAAGCGAAATCCTGGGGATTTCATTTGTAGCAGCGGAAGGGAAATATGCACTGGTAAAGTGCTCCGGAACCTTTGATAAAACAAATTATGTCATGGATTTTAAGGGAATCCAATCCTGCGCCGCGAATAAGATGTTCTATCGGGGAAGAGGGTCATGCAGCAGGGCCTGCCTAGGCTTCGGTGACTGTGTGGAAGCCTGTGAATACGGCGCGATCTCCATGGTGAACGGCGTCGCTAAAATTGATAAGCTGAAGTGCGTCGGCTGCAGTGTCTGCGTCAGGAAATGCCCGAACCATCTGATTACCATCGTGCCGTCAGGACTTACTACCTATGTGGGGTGCAGTTCCCAGGATGACGGAGCAAAAACACACAGGGCCTGTAAGACTGGATGTACTGCCTGCAGGAAGTGCGAAGAAGTATGCAGATTTGATGCAATTCATGTCACAGGAAATCTTGCTGAAATAAATCCTGATCAATGCATGAACTGCGGCATGTGTATCAAAGCATGCCCATCGGGTATCATTAAGTCGAACAGAATGAAGAAAATATAATACAGCAACACGAAGCCTTGCTTATACGAATAGAGTGATAGAGAAATCTATCACTTTTTTTATCGAATAGGAACGACATTTCCTAATCGATAAAAAGGGGAGTGCAGAGGGGGCTACCCTCGCCGATAAAGGAGGGTGCTCAGGCTGCTTGCAGCCGCCGAAGGGAACCATAGGGTTCCCTAGCGGAAGTGGCGCAGCCACTTTTTTTATTCCGTTTTTCGCGAGTCTGCAATCGCGGTAGCAAATAATCTTCGCCTGAGTACTATATATTTAAGAAACACAACGTTCTTAAATATTATAACGAAAGAGGTATCAAAAATGGAAAGATTAAATCCTGAAAAGCTTTCTGTTAAATTCGAATATGGTGCAACAACGACAGAACCCATAATAGGACGGAAATATACATTGACACATTCCGATATAACTGCCGAGCTTTTTCTAACAATAGGTCTTGCGTTTGATTATGATGAGATAACTAAAATGAGAGATGAAGTACTTGCTGAATGGAAAACTTATGAGGGAAAGCCCTTGCTTTATGTGTATGTTTATGTTGGTCAGTTCGGCCCCGTAATAACTCCCATCCGTGATTCAATCTTCAGGCGTGAATTGCCTTTGGCCTTGGAAGCGATCCGGTATGGGGATTCTGAATTTTTTATGGAATATCCACAACTCGACAATGCAGGAATTTGGATCTATTTCGACTCAGAAAATACAGATTATAAAAAATTTGAATATTGGGGCACGCCTAAGGATTATAGATAATATTTGAAACAACCAATTGTTGCCAAGATATTGGGATAGAATCCGCTTATTTCATCCAAACTAAAATCATTGTAGTACGCTTACAGCGTACTAGGAGTGCTGGTACTATAGAAGATTAGGACTTGTGGTAAAAAATGAAAAAATCAGTAGTGATTATCGGAGCTGGAATAGGTGGACTAGCCACTGGCGCTAGACTTTTAAAAAAGGGTTATGATGTTAAAATTATCGAAAAAAACTCGTGCTGTGGTGGGAAAACAGGTTCGTTGAAAGCGAAAGGGTTTACCTTTGATTTAACCGCTTCGATTATGATGATGCCCGATGAATACATGAGTTTGTCAAAAGAATTGGGACTAAATTTAAATTTTATTAAGCTGGAGCCGAATTATAAGGTAAATTATTTTGACGGTACCGTCCTCGATTTTTATACTGACCTAACGATTTCATTGGATCAAATAGAAAAAATCAGCCAACCCGATGGTAATGGATATTTAAAGTTTTTGTCGGAAGGTTATAAGAAGTATCAAATTGCCTATGACTATTTTTTAAATAAAAATTACGATTCAATCGATGATGTGATGAACAATGATGTAATGAAAGGGGTTGCGAAAAGTTTCCCATTAACGAATTCATACCATTATATTTCTAAATTTATAGAGGATAAAAGAATTAGAGATTATCTGGCTTTTCAGACCATGTATATTGGTGTAAATCCAATGAAAAGTTTCAATATGTATACTCTTATACCAGTTATTTCAGCCATAAAAGGTTTATGGTATCTGGAAGGCGGCATGAATTCCTTTGTATTCGCGTTGGAAGAGTATATAAGAAAAAATGGCGGTACGATATGCCTAAACACAACTTGTGAAAGACTTCTCGTTAAGGGAGGTTCGATCGAAGGTGTAGTAACGGATAAAGGTGTTGTGTCTCCTGATATCGTTGTTTGTAATAGTGACTATTCTTACTCGAACAAAACTTATTTTGGCAATCGGTTCGGTAATAATAAAGGTGTGAAAGAAAGAAAGTTTCATTACTCATGTTCCGTGTTCATGCTATACATTGGCTTAAAGAAAAAACAGGAATGTTTAGCGGTACACAACCTCTACATCGGGCCGGACTTTAAAAAAAACGTAGAAGCTGCCTTTAAAGGAAGGATTCCATCGGATCCGACATTATATATTTACTGCCCTTCAAAAATTGATGACACCATGGCGCCGGCAGGGAAGGACGCAATCAATGTTATGGTCAGAGTTCCCAATACGAAGAATAGAAAGTATGTTTGGGATGAAAAACTGATTAAAAAAATGAGGGATCGATTGATTCAAACATTACAGAAGGTGAACGGTTTGGAAGATATCAACGAAAATATTGAGTTCGAGAGCTACTTAACCCCGAAGGATTTAGAAGTCAAATTCAATTGCACATACGGAAACGGCTTTGGAATCAGTCATGATTTAACACAAACTGCATTTCTAAGACCTCAAATTAAATCTAGGGACTTTGATAATTTATATTTCATAGGGGATTCTGTGCACCCCGGGACAGGAGTATCCTTAGTTCTATTGGGCAGTAAGCTATTATGCGAATATCTAAAATAAGGAGGTTAAAACTATGAAAAAATTACTCTATATCACTGCAAATCCAAAACCCGAGAGTTTATCGGCAAGTAAAACAGTAGGAAGGCAATTGGTCAATCGGATTATACAGAAAACTGCAGATTATCATCTTGAAGAAGTAGATCTATACGCTGACCATATCCCACAACTGAAGCATACCTACTATGAAAGCCGCAGCAAGCTTATTAGTGAGGATAAAATTAAAAAACTGAATGAAAATGATCAAAACGAGGTGCGACGTATTATATCTCTCTGTGAACAATTTAGAAGTGCAGATGTCTATGTCCTGGCGGCACCAATGTGGAGTTTGTCATTCCCTGCACCTGTAAAAGAGTATATTGATTGTATTGTTCAAGCAGATAAGACAATTGTATTTGAGAGTGAAAAACCATACGGAATATTGGATGATAAGGACAGGTCATTTATATATGTGCAATCTTCAGGTGCTAATATCCCATGGCTTATCAGACCGGCCCTGAATAAAGGGCTGAATTATGTACACGATATCATAAAGTTCCTTGGAATATCTCGGTTTGAGGAGCTTTTGGTAGATGGCACTGGCGCGAGTAATGTGGAAATGGAACAAGCAATTGAAAGAGCAAAATCAAAGATAGAAAATATGATAGATAAAATAATACTGTAAGAGCATCTCTTACAAGAGACCGGCATGTTGGGATTTGTTTGAAAGAGTAAATATATGGTATAAATTTACTCAGTAGTAAACATTCCATCGGCTTTAAAACAGGAAACGAGTGGTAAGAGTGAAAAATATGAAAATCAGAAGAGGCCAAAAAGCAAATTCAGTTTTTGATCGGATTGCACCGGTTTATGGGAGGTTCTTTGATTATCAGATAAAAAATTACAACGCGGTTCTGGAAAATGTAAAAAAAGAATTGGATTTTTCCGGATATCATAGCATCATAGATTTTGGGTGCGGCACAGGGGCCTTGTGCTCTGTTCTTAACCAAAAGGGGATGATTGTGACCGGTATCGATGCATCACAAAAGATGCTTCAGATTGCCGAGGAAAAATTAGAGGGCTCAGGAATTAATTTTATGAAGGCAAGTGTGCTTGAAAGGTTACCATTTGAAGATAACAGCTTTGATCTTTCCATCGCCGCCCATGTTGCTCATGGACTAAAAGAGAATGAGCGTGCAAAAATGTATGCTGAGATGAGCAGGGTCACAAAGCATCTGGTTATCATTTATGACTATAATCAGAACCGATCGGTTCTCACAAATATCGCAGAATGGCTTGAGGGGGGAGACTATTTTAATTTCATCAGAAAAGTCAGGCAAGAACTGAACGAGAACTTCCTTGAAGTTAAGATTATCGATGCTGACATCAGAGCATCGTTATATGTCTGTAAACCACAATGAAAAAGCGACTTCTTTCGGAAGTCGCTTTTTATATTTCCATTAAAAATTTCATTTGATGACAGCGCTTTCCTTCTGCTTCAGCTTCACATAGATAAAGAAAGGAAAACCCATCAGGATCAGCAGGAAGCCGTACATGACATACTCTGCACCGGAACCGAAAACCGTATACACAGAGTAGTAAAAAGCGATTAGGCTGACGGCTCCTTTTCTGATAAACCCAAGGACTCGCATAGGTGCACCGATTTTTATTGACAGCATCAAGTCTGCTGCCGCACCGAAGGCGTAGAAAACCAAAAACGACATGACCGCTAAAAGCACCAGAAAATTATAGATGCTTACACTCGTATTAAAGTAGCTTAGGCACATGACTACGGTCATGAGAAAACCATTGAGCAGCAGCGCAAAGTCAGGAGTTCTGTACTTCGGGTGTATCTGTGCAAATTTCTTCGGAAAAAGTCCCTGCTCTCCTAATGAGTAGGCAACACGGGCTCCGGACATAATCCAGGCCCCTATGCAGCCAAGGGCCGAAATAACCACCCCGAGCGTGATCACGCCGCCGGCCCAATATCCTCCCGTTGCCTGTTGTATCATGTCGGAAAACGGCGAGGAGGATGCTGCCAGTTCGTCCTGGGGCATATTTCCCGCGGCCAGAACGATGAGGACCAGGTAGATCAGGATGACAAAAACAGTACCGATCAATGTTGCTTTTTTTACTGTAGCTGCATCTTTGATTTCTCCCGCATTGACGCTGGCGCCCTCAAACCCGATAAAGGACCAAAGGGCGAAAGCCACTGCTATGGGAAGGGTGGCAAACCCACTCAGCTCGGGGCTGCTTACTGTACTGTAATTTGCGGGGTCGATATGAAAAGCAGCAATGACAATGAATAGCATTAGCGGAACCAGCTTTGCTAAGGTCAGAACCAGATTGAGATTTCCCGCTGCTCTGACCCCGAAGTAATTGATGGCAGTAAAAATCCAGATGACGATCACCGACAGAAGGATCTGATTCAGGGGTTCCGCGGCCAATGGAGGGAAAAAATACCCTGCATAGCTGATCCCGCCTACAATAATCGCTCCATTGGCAATCCAGCATCCGCACCAGTAGGACCAGCCTACGATAAAAGCAGGCAGATCTCCAAAGGCTTCTTTCGTATAAGCGATAGCAGAACCGGTCACCGGGTAACGCTCTCCCAGACGCGCGAAGCATATGGCAAGAAAAATAGTTCCAACCCCAGTGATGAAAAGTCCGATAACAGCAGCTTTGGGGTTGCTCAATTGAGCAAACCCCTGCGGCAGCATAAATATTCCGGTACCGATCATCTGACCTACAATGATTGCCGTTGCAGACCAGAGACCGATTTCCCTTTTCAGTTGGCCGGGTCGTTTCTCCCGATTATCTGATAAATATGATTCGTCCATTTTTTTAATTGCTTTCTTCGAGCTGTTCCAGCTTCTGTGCGGAGACCGCTCTTCTTCGGATATAGAAGGAGGCAACGATACCGATGACACTGACGACACCTAAATACATGAATACGTAAGAATACCCGCCTCCACCATAATTGTCAAGCCAGGAACCAAACAAGGTCCACATGAAGAAGTCAGGGGAGTAACCGATCACGGATGCGATACCAACGGCAGTACCCATTACAAGGGCAGGGATTCTGGTTTCACTAGCAATGGAGAACATGATGCCGTATAATGCAAGGCCGAACAGTCCCGGCAGCAGTGTGTAGTAGCTTACCAGGGTCACACTGGCTGTTGATGGGATCGCCAGCACACCGAAGTACAATAAAGCCAGAATGGTGAATAGAATCATGAACCAGCGGCTGGTGGAATGGAATACTTTATCTGCAATAATGCCGCTGACCGGTGCAAGAATATAGAAAATATAAGTTCTGATGATGGACAGTACGCCGGACTCTTCCGGAGTGATTCCAACCACTTCTGTCAGATATGGAGTAAACATGGTTCCGCCGCTGTAACCGACGGTATAAGCGGCAAATATGATGAATGCAAAGACCCAGACTGTCGGATTCTTCAGTACTTCCCTAACCTGGCTGACCTTAAATTCATTGATTGTAACCTCTGTATCGACATAAAGCTTTTCTTTGACAAAGATAAAAACCAGTACAGCGGCAACCAGCGTGCTGGCCGCATAGGTCAATACACATATTGTAAATTTAGCCGATCCGTCTACGCCCATATTTGATAAATTCAGAGCAACAGAGTTCACGATCGCCCCTGTTACGCCGTTCCCTAAGTAATAAAGGCCGAACATAAATCCCTGTTCCTTTTCGGTACCGATCATGCGGATGGTCTTCATCAGCGAACCCCAGAACACAAAGGTAGTGGAAAACGCAAATAGGAACCAGATAAACAAGGCGACGCCATACCCGGAAACAAGGGCGAGGATGGCAGTCAGAGCCGTCGTCGTAACCAGAGAAATCAGTATGCATTTTTTCGTGGATAGCTTGTCGGCAATCATCCCGCCGGGGATATAGAGTATCATGCAGCCGATGGCATAAACCGTGGACAAGACACCCAGCTGTGTGTTGGTGATGGACAGTGCCTCAAGCTGCCAGTCGTAGAAGACATAACGGATATAAGGGATCAGATAAATGGATCCGCCGGCAACACCAAGAGACAAGATTGCCAGAAATTTGCTAGCTCGACTCATAGAAACCTCCTTAAATCATAAAAATTAACAGAGAGAAAGCTTATGTATATAATATGATTCCTTCTCCGGGAAGGCCTGCAGGCAGGGTGCCGGCGGGCCCGCTCCGGTTCGGGATTATTGTTTTATGTACAGGGCATCCACAGCGCAGATTCCTTTTTCATAAACAAACACGGGATTGATATCCAGTTCCGCGAGGTCGTCTGCCCGCTCTGCAGCCATTTCGGAAATCCGAACGATGGCATCCGAAAGAGCATCGATATCCCCTTTTGGTGAGCCTCTGTAGCCATCCAGAATGCGGAAGCTTTTCAGCCTTCGTATCATATTGTCCGCTTCTGTTTTGGATACGGGAGCAAGGGCCATGGATGTGTCCTTAAAAATTTCTACAAAGACTCCACCGAGACCAACCAATACGCAGGGTCCGAATTGGGGATCGTTGTTTACGCCCAGAATGACTTCCGTTCCCTTATCTGCCATATTGCAGATCTGTACGCCTCTGATGTCGGGATTGTCGAAATGCTTCGCAGCATTCTGCAGTATGGTGTCATAAGCTTCCATTGCTTCCTCGGGTGATTTAAGACCCAGAATGACGCATCCCACATCGGATTTATGGAGAATGTCAGGGCTATCAATCTTGGCCACGGCCTTCTTGAGATCCAGGCGGGAAAATAGTTCTCCGGCCTCTTCTCTAGACCGAGCAACCTCAAAGATGCCGCAGTCAATACCATATTTCTGAATCATACTTTTGCTCTCGCTTTCCGTGAGAGCGGTGCGAACCTTGTGGTCAGATTCTCCTAATGTCGCGTTGCTCAATACAGCAACCTCCAGATTATGATCCTCCGGCTTATAACAAGCGAAATCCAGTATGTTTTTAATGATTTTCAGTGCATACAGCGAAGTTGGGAGAACAGGAACGCCGATGGATTCCAACTTCTTTACATAATCCCTGTTACGGGTATTTTCGGCGAAAGGCAGCATAAGGCAGGGTTTCGCCCATTCTTCCTTCATGACTTTTTCCAGTGCTTCCGACATATAGAAAATGGCATTGTCCGAAATTTCTTCCAAAAGGGTATAGCCGATGGAGACGATACCTACGGAAGGATCCTTCATGACTGCTTCACAAACGGAGGCGAATTTATCGATGTCATAGGAAAGGGATGCCGTTGAATCCAGAGGATTATTGACAGTGGCATAGCCTGGCAGTATCTCTTCCAGAGCTTTCTCGGTTTTCTCACTGAAATCTGGATAAGTAAGCCCGATGATCTGGCCCAGATCAGCACAGATCCCTGTTTCTCCCCCAGACAAACTGATGCTGGAAAAGCCACTGCTCTTCGGTAGCTTTTTCAGAACTGCAAGAGCCTGCGCAGTTGAAATCAACTCTTCCAGATCATCCACCCGAATGACGCCGAATTTATCAAACAAAGCATCGAAAACTTTGTCGCTTCCGGATAAACTACCGGTATGGGAGGCTGCCAACGCCTGACCCTTTTCGGAACGGCCTGTCTTCAGCACAACAATCGGCTTACGCTTCAGCGCCGCTTTCTTCAGGACTGCCGCCAGTTTGGACGGCTGTTTGCTACCTTCCATGTAAAGGGCGATCACCTGTGTATCCTCATCATCGACCAGAAAGTCCAGATAATCTTCAATGGTTGTGATTTTCCCGTTACCGGACGATATGGCGTAGGAAAAACGGATGCTTGCAGCCTCCATCATGGACAGAACCAGCTGGCCACTTTGTGAAACTACTCCGACAGCACCTTTTCTGTCTCTTTCATTTGAGATAAATGCATAAGGATAAATCATATCCACATAGTTGGCGTAGCCGGCGCAGTTGGGACCCATCAGCGCGATGTCCAGTTCCTGACAAAGGGACTTAAGCTGATTTTCAGCCTCTGCGCCTTCTTCTGTGCCTACTTCGCCGTAACCGCTGGCAAATACTACGGCTCCCCGGACGCCTTTTTCTGCGCCCTCCCGCAGAAAGCCTTCCACGGTGGACATTGGCGTAGCAATGACCAGAAGCTCCACCGGCTCTGGCAGATCAGAAATGGAGGAGTAGCAGCGTACGCCCTGAACCTGATCTCTTTTCGGGTTGATGAAATAATAGTCCTCGGGCTTCATGTATCGAATGATATTTCTGCAGGTATCACCCCCGAAGCCTTCTTTATCGCTGGCTCCGACTACGGCCACCTTTTTCGGCTTTAATAATTTTTTGATATCCATACTAGCGCTCCTTATCCTTGTTTTTTCCTGGTTTCTTCTAAACCCTTGCGGAAAACCAACTCATTCTTTGGATTGTTTTTCCCTTTTTCCAGGAAGAAACTCTCGATTCCCTTCCAGGTCACCTCGGGGTCGAATAAAGCTCCGGAAGCAGCCAGAGCACCGAGCATAACGATATTTGCGCCCTTTGGATTACCCAGCTCATCGGCTATGCCGGTGGCAGCCACTTCGTACAGCTGAATATCCTTGCGGAAATCGTATTGTTCGATCAGCGTTTTGTTTGTAATAATGATGCCTCCGGGAACCACATTCTTTTCAAATTTGACCAGGGACGGCATATTCATAACAACCAATAGGTCTATTTTATTCACAAATGGACTGGATATTTTTCCGTCGAAAATCTTTACGTTACAATTGGCTGTTCCGCCTCGCATCTCGCTTCCGTAGGAAGGGATCCAGGTTACGTTCTTGCCGACGTCAACACCGGTTTTCGCCATGATAAGCCCGGCCGTCAGAACGCCCTGTCCTCCAAATCCGGCAAAAATTAGATTCATTATTTGCCACCTCCTTTGAACTCGCCCAGCGGATATACCGTCTGAACCACTTGGCTGATATGCTTGCATGCATTCAGCGGCGTCATTCCCCAGTTGGTGGGGCAAGGTGACAGGACTTCTACAAGGCTGTATCCCAATTTATTCTTCTGCGCCTCAAAAGCCTTACGGATATATTTTTTTGTCTTCGTTATCTCTTTTATGTCTGTCATGGTTCCCCTTGCCAGATAGGCAACATCCAGCGTGCCCATCAGCTTCATCACATCGAGAGGGTTGCCTGTCAAAGTAACATCCCGGCCATAAGGAGAGGTGGTGGTGCGCTGATTCTCCAATGTAGTGGGAGACATCTGGCCGCCGGTCATGCCGAAGTTGTTATTATTAATCAGTATCACGGTAATGTTTTCGTTGCGAATTGCCGCATACATGGTCTCTGAGAATCCGATAGCCAGCGCGTCCCCGTCTCCCTGATAGGAGAAAACCATGTTTTCCGGACGGCAGCGCTTGATCCCGACTGCTACGGCAGCGGCGCGTCCGTGCTGAGACTGAACAATATCAACGCCATAGGTATCAGGCATCAGAGAGGAACATCCGACAGCAACAGCGCAGATTGCTCCCTTTTCCTCTCCCATTTCCTCCAAAACCTCGGCGACGAGCCGGTTTACAATGCCATGACCACAGCCGGGACAAAATTTATGATCCACATAAAGGATTTTTGAACGTCGTTTTTCCATTTTAGTAAACCTCCTTTGCGTTGCCGGCAAAGATGTCCTTAACGGCGGACAAGATTTCCTCAGCTTCATATACTTTCATTCCGCCGCGGATCGGATAGGTCGGCCTGCACTTGGAAGCCATTACAACATCTTCGATCATCTGGGAAAGACATGACATTTCCACGCTGGCGAAGTATTTTACCTTTTCCAGCTTTTCAAAGGCTTTTATCGGAAACGGATAGAGGGTGATGGGTCGAATCAGTCCAACCATAAGCCCTTCTTTTCTTGCCATTTCCACAACCTCGGCGCAAATTCTGGAGGAGATCCCGTAGGCCACCAGCACCAGCTCAGCGTCCTCGGTCTGGATCTCTTCCCATTGCTGTTCTTTTTCGGCAATTTTATCGTATTTGTTTTTCAGATAATTATCATAGTCCAGGTTATAATACATGATGGAAGTGTGACGTTTATTCTGGCCGTCTCCCGCTCCGTTCATGGCCCATGGCAGGGCGTCCTGATTATGGTTTTTGAGTTCGGGAAATTCCACCGGCTCCATCATCTGCGCGATAGAGGCATCGGTTAGGATGAGTACGGGATTGCGATATTCCTCCGCCTTATCAAAGGCCGAGACCATCAGATCAACCGTTTCTTGCACCGAATTCGGTGCGTAGACCAGACATCGATAGTCTCCATGGCCGCCGTTTTTTACTGCCTGCCAATAATCTCCCTGGCCGGTAAAGATATCCGCCAGACCGGAGCCATAGCGCTGAACATCAACGACAACGCAGGGAAGCTCAGCAGAAGCGATATAGGAGATCCCTTCCTGCATCAGGCTGAACCCTGGTCCGGAAGAACTGGTGAACGCTCTTGCGCCGGTGGCGGCAGCACCGTATACCATGGAAATCCCGGAAATCTCGGACTCGGTTTGAATAAATACGCCTCCCACCTCCGGCATTCTCCAGGACAAATACTCTAAAATTTCGCTTTGGGGGGTAATGGGATAGCCGGCGAAAAACCGGCATCCGCCGCGAATGGCGGCTTCAGCGATTGCGTCATTCCCTTTCATCAGCTTCCTTGTCATGCTTTCGCCTCCTCTTCCAGTATTTCATATACATAATCCGGGCAGACATTGTAGCAGATTCCGCAGGTGATGCATTTATCTCCGTCAACTTCCGTTGTCATGTATCCGGCACTATTGATCGGGCCGGTCATGGTCAATGCAGATTTTGGGCAGTTGGCAATGCAGTATTGGCAACCTTTACAGGATTCCCGGTGAATGATAAGCTTTTCCATAATTTCCTCCATCTATATGTCAGGGGTGTCAAAGGTGTCTGGAACAAACAGCTCCCGGGCAACCTGCCTCGTTGTTTTCTTTTCAGCCGCAGCTTTTCCGAAGACCAATCTTGTATTCTTCCGGACCAGGGATTCGGTATCCTGAACAATGGCTTCGGGAATGCAAGGAACCAGTCCGAAAACTGCCACATCATAAATGCGGATGCCGCCGAGATTTGTCACGAAGTCTACGCAGATATCCACGTTCATAGCGGACAGAATTTCATCCGCTTCTTCGGTAACCGGGATATTGGCTGCCTCCACGATCAGACTGGCCTTCACTTTATGGGCGTTATCCTTGTTGATGACATCTTCCAGTGCCGCAGGAACCAGGATGTCGCAATCGACGTCCAGCCACTCTGTATTCTTCAGCACCTGGTAACTTGATTCAAAAGCATTCTGATCCAACTCACCCTTTGGCTTCCTTGTTGCGACAAGCTTCTTGACATCCAGTCCGTCCTGACAAACGACCAGACAGTTGGCGTCGGCAATTCCGACGATTTTATAGCCCATTTTATCAAGGCTAATGGCCATGGAAGCCCCTACACAGCCGAAACCCTGCAGCACAATCCGGGCACCGGGTTTGCCGGATTTCATTTTCCAGGCCTCATCCATGCCGGCGGCACAGCCGTAACCGGTAATCATATCGTACATCTTAAAACCGTCAAAGGTCATCTCGCAAAGCACTTCGTGCTCCTCGATGCATTTGATGATTCTGGAATCTGTCTTCATTTCTTTTGTCGCCGGCAGGCCGATCCCCAGGTCGTCGAGGATCTCCAGCACATCTCCGTAATCTACGCCCAGATCTCCGCCGATGGATACGCCGGCCTTGATATAGGGAGCCATTGCAATCAAGTATCTTCTTAAAACATCCTTTGCATCTGGAGCCTTGTAATCATAGGCAATCCCGCCCTTGCAGCCTCCGGTTGTCTTTGATTCCGAGGCTTTATATTTGTATCCCATTGTGGTTGCCAAACGGACGACTTCCTCTCTGGTTACCGTTGGATGCATACGGGTCCCGCCTCCGCAGTAATGGTTTACAAAATTGTAGGCGCAAAGCCATCCTTTTGCATCGCTTTCCACATCGTTCCATTCGACAATAGCATAAGGTCTCTTTTCCATTCTTCATTCCTCCATACATTTTTTAACATTCTGTCCGGCGCTAAAGAGACCGGATTTCTGTCGTCGCGCGTATGTACTGTTATTTGATACGCCGTGCTCCGTTAATTGACAAC
>Ga0366778_1015_pt2 | contig 29844 bp, 33 predicted proteins | sample BONcelHN113001E9_FD_207058 | JGI IMG/M metagenome (GOLD analysis project Ga0366778, IMG submission 207058) | Enriched cells from coal bed in the Powder River Basin, Montana, United States - BONCAT cells N11 rep2 HSBNCT.N11.300.1.E9 ...
AGATATGGCTACCTGGCTGACCTTATATATGTTCAGCCTGTATGGAGGCTTTAATAATTACGAACTAATTGAAAGAAAATTATATCAAATACCGTTAGAGTACGGAAATGTGATGAAGTTGATATTTGGCGACCGTGTTTCTGAAGACTACATCAATAGCCTTTCAAATTACATTATAATATTTTTACGTTTGTTTCATGCACAATATGCTGGTGATGCAATGGCTGCAAGCGAATACACAAGACAATTATACCAGAACATCGAGCAGCGGGCTGCATTTCTTACACAGATCAATCCATACTGGCAATTAGATACCTGGAGGACTCTACTCTATACCTTTAACAATATGATTATTGAGGATTCCACCTCATTACTTTCCAAACAATACCAGGAAAATATACAGATATTTGACCGGTTGCTGACGCATAGTTCGACCATAGGAGACTATTTTTCATCAGGCATATTTAGTTATCTAACTGGGGAGCAATCACAAACTTTATAACATTCAGTCGGAATTGTTTCTCAAGTGAATAGAAAAGCACACGCATGGAATGGGTGGGTTTTTCTTTTTTTTGACGGGATGATATCTCATTATTAGTCACATTTCCGATTAATATAGGATATTTCGTTTTTTTACTACTGAAATACAGGGAATTTGTTGCAATTATTCAGTTGAATTAGGGGTTTTAAAAGGCTGATAATGAATATAGAAGGGGTTTATTCTAAGGAGCGTATTAGGGAGATAGAAGGAGCTTAATGGGTTACAGGGGGAAATCATGAAAAGAAGGCCAAAGAGCAGGGGACTTTTTGCGATTGCTTTGATTGTTACTCTGATTGCAGCGGTTGACATACCGATCACCGGGACGAGCTTTGCCGCTGTAGATACCAAGGTTACGACGCCTCAACCGACACTGAACAAAACAGACCATTTTGCATATGTCATCGGCTATCCCGACGACGAGGTAAGGCCTTTAGGGAAGATAACCAGAGAAGAGGTAGCGGTGATCTTCTATCGGATTATGACAGAAGAGAATCGAAAGGCATTTGCCGCAACATACCAGCCGTTTACAGATGTCGACAGCGATCGTTGGTCCAATAATGAAATTGCAACACTGTGCAATGCAAAACTCATTCAGGGTAACCTGGACGGAAGCTTCACACCGGAGAAACCGATTACAAGAGCGGAGTTTGCCACTGTAGCGGCAAGATTCGACAAGCTGGAGGAACCGAAGGAAAATAAATTTGTGGATGTTGAAAATCATTGGGCGAAAGACTATATCAATTCTTCTGCGGAAAAGGGCTGGATCAAAGGGTACGGTGACGGAACCTTTCGACCGGATCACATCATCATTCGCTGCGAAGCAATGATGCTGATCAACGAAATGCTGGACCGCAGGGTCAATATCGAAGGGCTGCATAAGGATACGAAGCAATGGCTGGATAACACGGAGGATAAATGGTATTACGAGATCGTACTGGAAGCAACCAATACTCATGATTATCAACGTGCAAACAAACCCAAATCCATCGAAAAATGGAAACAAATTAAAGATAATCCGGTTTGGTGAAGAAAATCATAACCGGTTGCATAAAGCAGAGACGGCTTTTTCCCGCAAAAGCCGTCTCTTTTGTTGCCGTCTCTCTTTGTTGTTGATTTTGATGTCTTATTCCAGTAGAATAGAATCACAACAATATGAGGAGGATGAGACGTGGCACAATTATATTATAGATATAGCACAATGAATGCAGGAAAGTCTATTGAACTGATCAAGGTTGCTTACAATTACGAGGAACGAGGAAAAAGAGTCCTTGTCCTTACCCCAAGTGTGGATGACCGGTTTGGGATTGGTGTCATTGCATCTAGAATCGGTGTGACGAGAGAGGCCATCGCAATCAATGAAGATACCAATATTTTAGAGCTTTTTATGAAAGAAAATAAAAAGAGCCCGATTGATTGTGTCCTCGTGGATGAGTGCCAGTTTCTGAAAAAGCACCATGTGCAGGAGCTGGTGGAAATTGTAGACAGCTGTGATGTGCCGGTGCTTGCCTATGGCCTTAAAAATGACTTTAAAAACGAACTTTTCGAAGGGTCCTACTATATGCTAGTCTATGCAGATAAGATCGAAGAAATCAAAACGATCTGCTGGTGCGGCAGAAAGGCAACCATGGTAGCCAGAATTGTCGAGGGTAAATTTGTTAAAACCGGAGAGCAGATCGTTGTAGGAGGAAACGACATGTATATTTCCTTGTGCAGAAAGCATTATAATGATGGGCGTCTTGGTGAAGAATCATAAAATACAATTCCTTGATAACTGCTTCGCCGCTTGAACTCCTTTTGAATCCCATTCAGGATGGATCGCTTTTCAAAGCCCCATTCGGGAGCGATGAGAAGGTGTCTTGGCGCATCGGCGGTAACTCTGTGAATCGTAATATGCTGAGGAATGATTTCGAGTGCATCAACAACCAGATTGATGTACTCATCTTTTTTTGGAATATGAATGCGATCAGGGTAGAATTCTGCCAGCTTCGTGTCCTTTAAAACGTTCATCAGATGCAGTTTTATGCCGAAAATATCCTTGCTGCAGCACATACGGATCGATGCAAGCATATCCTCGCGGCTTTCTCCCGGCAGGCCAAGGATCAGATGGACGACTGTTTTAATATCCAGTGCCGAAAGCTCGTCCACAGCCCGATCAAAGACGGAGAGCGGGTAACAGCGGTTTATCAGTCGGGCGGTATCTTCATGAATGGTTTGAAGACCCAGCTCGACCCATAGAAAGGTTTTCTGATTCAATTCGGACAGAAGCTCCATAATCGCCGGAGATAGACAGTCGGGTCTTGTCGCAATGGCAATGCCGATGACGTCGGGATATTCCAAGGCTTGATAATACTTTTCCCTAAGCACCTCCACGGGGGCATAGGTATTGGTGTGACTCTGAAAATAGGCAATATATTTTCCGGAGGGCCATTTATTGGAAAGGAGCCTGATTTGCCCGGGTATATCACTTGCGAAGTCGCCGGAACCTTCGGCGGAACAGAAAATGCAGCCGCCTGTTCCTTTGGTACCGTCTCTGTTGGGGCAGGTAAAGCCGGCGTCGAGAGAAAGTTTGATTACCTTACAGCCAAAACGCTCCTTTAGATATTTGCCTATTGAATTGAAATATTGTTCGCCGAAAATAGAAGCCACAGAAACACCTCATATCTCATAAAATTTATCATTTTTCGTTTTCTACTGCTATACTTGTATGATATAATTAACTCTATATTGATTATATCATGCTGCGATAGTGCTTGCATGATCAAAACGCATTTTTTTAATTAGAGGATGAACATAACTCATGAAAAAAGGAAAAGACAAGGATTGCATTTCAGAAGGGTTGGAATCTGTCCAAAAAAATCAATTTATCAGCTTGGAGGATATGAACGAGGTCCGTATGTGCAGGCCAAAGATTCTGCTACATAGCTGCTGTGGCCCCTGCAGTACCGCTGTTGTGGAGAGGCTGAGCGGGCGGTTCGATGTCACAATCTTCTTTTATAATCCGAACATCACCGATATGAATGAATATGAAAAGCGAAGAAAAACTCAGCTTGAGTTCATTGAAAAATATAATAATCGGATCAACTCAAAAGACCGCATCGCATATCTGGAAGGTCCCTATGAACCAGCACTGTTTTATGCGGCGGTAAAGGGATTGGAACAGGAGCCGGAAGGCGGGAGACGATGTACGCCATGCTTTCAGCTGCGGATTGAAAAAACGGCAGAGACAGCCATTATTTCAGGATTTGACACCTTTGGAACGACACTCTCTGTAAGTCCGTATAAAAATTTCGAGCTGATCTACAAGCTTGGCATGCAATTGGGGATGCGTTACGGTTTGACTTTTTTAGGTGAGGATTTCAAGAAGCAGGGAGGCTATCAAAGATCCATTGAGCTTTCAAAGGAATACCATCTCTATCGGCAGCATTATTGCGGCTGCGGATTTTCAAATACGACAACATAAAAATTTAAATATTGGAGGAAAAAATTATGGCAAGAGGATTAATGATCCCAGAAGGCTATACGCCGGTAATTGACTTTATGGAAAGCCAAAGAGCGATTAAGAAAATTAAGGACTTTTTTCAGCAGGAGCTTGCTTACGGTCTCAATCTCAGAAGAGTGTCAGCGCCGTTGTTTGTTGCTCCGGAAAGCGGTCTCAATGATAATCTCAACGGAGTGGAAAGAACCGTAGCCTTTACGTTAAAGGATATGGATGAGAAAACAGTGGAGATCGTTCAGTCTTTGGCGAAGTGGAAGAGAATGGCTCTGGGAAAATATCAGATTGAACCTGGTAAGGGCATCTATACTGATATGAATGCCATTCGAAGAGACGAGGACCTGGACAATCTGCACTCCATTTACGTCGACCAGTGGGACTGGGAAAAGTCCATTCATCAGGCGGACAGAACCGAAGAGTACCTGAGGGAAACGGTCATCACAATCTATAATGCAATGAAAAACCTAGGGGATTATGTGAACCGGATTTACAGAGGTTTGCAGACTGAGATGCCCAATGAAATATTCTTTATCACAACCCAGGAGTTGGAGGATCTTTATCCTGAATTGACACCGAAGCAGAGAGAAGATGCCATAACGGAAGAAAAACGTGCGGTTTTCATCATGAAAATCGGGGGTCAGCTAAAGTCTGGAATCAAGCACGATGGCAGAGCACCCGACTATGATGACTGGGAGCTGAACGGTGATATCGTGCTTTGGAACGATGTCCTTGGCATTTCCTATGAAATTTCCTCCATGGGGATTCGAGTTGACGAGAATAGTATGATGAAACAACTCAAGCAGGCAAATGCGGAAGATAGAATGGACCTGCCGTTTCATAAGGCCATCATAAACAAGGAGCTGCCCTATAGCATCGGTGGAGGAATCGGCCAATCGAGACTTTGCATGTTCTTCCTGAGGAAAGCACATATCGGCGAAGTCCAGGTATCCGTATGGCCGGATGATATGATCGAAGAATGCAAGGCAAATAATATTTTCCTTCTGTAACAGCATCAATTTGGGTGTTCTATTCAATGGTGAATAAGTATTTCACCGAAAACCGCCGTTTTTTAGATGCTACGCATAAAAACGGTAAAAGGTTTCACGGTTTTCTTCATAAATACTTTTTTCAGCCAGTACTATCTCGAACACTCGGCGCGATATGCAAAGAACGAACAATATTACCATCAGAAAAAGGAAAAATATGAAATATGTAAATGTGGTAATCGACAACAATACGGATCATACGGACAATTTATTTACCTACCTTTGTGAGGATGACAAGGTTAAGGTTGGGGATAAAGTATTCGTACCCTTTGCAAAGGGAAACCGTATCAGGGAAGCCTATGTATTTCAGGTTGCTGATCAGCTGCCTGAAGTCATTAAGGGCATCAAAACCATCGAGGGAATCGATCCTGACATCTCCCTGAGTGAAGAAGCGGTTGCAACATGTGTATGGATGAGAAGACAATATCTCTGCAGGTATATCGACACAATCAAGTGCTTCACACCTGCAGGGACGTCATCAAAAAGAGGTAAAATCAGAACGCCGTATAAAGAAGCAATTGGTGAAGTATCCACGGCAAGAAATCTAACCGATGAGCAGAGGCACGCTGTTGAAACGATTCAGCCGTCATTAATTGACCGGGAACATAAGGTTTTTCTTATTCACGGGGTAACGAGCAGCGGGAAGACGGAAATCTATATGCAGGTCATCGAAGCGTGTATTAGTGAAGGCCGAACCGCCATCATGCTGGTGCCGGAAATTTCTTTGACACCTCAAACCATTGATCGTTTTATTGGCAGATTCGGAGCAGAACAGATTGCCGTGCTCCACAGCAAGCTTTCCATGGGAGAACGGTATGACGAATGGATGCGGATCAAAAAGGGTGAGGTGAAAATAGTCATCGGCGCCCGTTCCGCAGTATTTGCACCTCTTACTAACATCGGCGTCATCGTCCTCGATGAAGAACACGAAACGACTTACAAATCGGATATGACCCCCAAATATGACACCATTGAAGTGGCCGGCAGGAGGGCCAAGAAAAACAGGGCGATCGTGCTTTTAGGCAGTGCTACACCTTCTCTAGTTTCCGCTTACAAAGCGGAACAGGGAGAATATCAGAAAATCCTTCTGACGGAACGGTTCAATAAGACTCCGCTTCCCACAGTTGAAATCATCGACATGAGGGAGGAGCTTAAAAACGGAAATAAATCCATTTTCAGCGTCTCGCTTTATCAGGAAATGAAGAAGAACCTAGAGGAAAAGAGGCAGGTGATTCTATTTTTAAATAGACGAGGCTATTCCACCTTTGTCTCCTGCAGATCCTGTGGTTATGTGATGAAATGCAAGGATTGCGGAATTTCCCTGACCTTCCATAAAGCTAGAAATGAAGCAATTTGTCATTTCTGCGGTTGCAGAGAAAGAATTCCATCCATTTGTCCGGTATGCGCAGGAAAATATATCAAACATTTCGGCACCGGTACGGAAAAGGTGGAAGAAGCAACAAGAGAAATCTTCCCGGAATATACTGTGGATCGGCTGGATTTGGATACGATCACAAAAAAGGGCAGTATTGACAAGATTTTAAACTCCTTCAGAAAGGGTAAAACTAATATATTGATCGGAACGCAGTTGGTCGCAAAGGGTCTGGATTTTTCTAATGTGGGACTGGTAGGTATTGTTTCTGCTGATATTTCGCTGAATGTACCCGATTTCCGGTCTACGGAGCGAACCTTTCAGCTGATTACTCAGGCTGCAGGCAGAGCAGGAAGAGGCGAATCGACGGGAAAGGTATTGATTCAAACATATAGTCCGGATCACTACTCCATCCTTGCCGCGGCAGATCATGATTACGAAGCCTTTTATCGAGCGGAAACAAGGATCAGAAAACAGATCGGGTATCCGCCTTTCAGCGATTTGATCCAGATCATACTGTCCTCAGAGAAGGAGCAGGAGGCGTTAGAAAGATGCAGACAAGTTGCAGCTGACTTTATAGCGAACGCAGGGAAGAGTGAGGAACGTTATGTTTTCGGGCCCCAAGCGGCGCCGATGAATAAAATCAAGGGCATATACCGTTATCAGCTGTTAATAAAATGCTTCCCTGGCAAAAGAAAGGAATACTCTAGGATTTTAAACGATATAAAAGTGGGAATAAATACTGATAGGAGTGCGAAATATCTCATTTCTATCGACATAAACCCATATAGTTTTTTATAGGAGCTTAGAACGCTTGAATTAAGGTTAGCTGATTTAGTTAGATGAGGAGAGAAATGGAATGGCTTTAAGGAACATCGTCTTGGAAGGCGACGAGATTTTAAGGAAAAGAGCAAGAGAAGTAGCGGAGATCAATTCACATATCTGCATGATTCTTGACGACATGCTGGAGACGATGAGAGAGCACGACGGCGTCGGCCTTGCGGCTCCGCAGGTCGGTATTCTGAAAAGAATGATGATTGTGGAGGTGGAGGAACAGATCATTGAGCTCATTAATCCGGAAATTCTTGAAACCGACGGAATTCAGATAGAGGATGAGGGCTGTCTCAGCATTCCGGGAAGGATCGGAACTGTGGAACGGCCGGCATACATCAAGATAAAGGGCTTGAACAGGGAAGGCCGGGAGGTGACTTATGAGGGAACCGGACTGCTTTCTGTTGCTTTAAGTCATGAATATGATCATTTGGAAGGGATATTATATACGGATAAAGCCTCCAACGTTAGAGAGCCGGATAACCGGGACGGGTGAAAAAATGAAAATAATTTATATGGGTACGCCTGAATTTGCAGTTCTACCGCTACAGAAGCTCTGTGATAACGGGTATCAGGTTGCATTGGTCGTAACCCAGCCGGATAAGGCCAGAGACAGGGGGAAAAAGGTTCAGTACCCCCCTGTCAAGGAATATGCGCTGAAGCAAGGCTTGGAGGTTTTACAGCCTGAACGCATCAAGGGGAATATGGAATTCATCGCTCAGGTTAAAGAAACCAACCCCGATTTAATTGTTGTGGCAGCCTATGGGAAATTACTGCCCACAGAACTGCTCCAGATACCCAGACTTGGCTGTATCAACATACATGCATCCCTGCTTCCGAAATTCCGCGGCGCTGCTCCCATACAAAGAAGCATCATCGAAGGAGAAGAAACAACAGGGGTAACCCTGATGTATATGGAAGAGGGATTGGATACCGGTGACATGATCGCAGCAAGATCAACGGAAATCGGTAAAAAGACAACGGCAGAGCTTCATGATGAATTATCAATGCTGGGAGCGGATCTGCTGATCACATCGCTGCCCTACATTGAGAAGAAAATCAATGGCAGGACGAAGCAGGATGACAGCAGCGCGACCTATGCACCGATGATTTTCAAGCAGGATGGTCTGGTTGATTTTGGTAAATCTCCCGAGGAACTCGAGCGGCTGATCAGGGGTCTCAATTCCTGGCCGGGTGCTTATACAATATACCATGGAGAGCCGATGAAGCTCTGGCAGGCGGAAGCCCTTGAAGAAAGAACGAATATGCCTTATGGAATGGTGATCGATGTTTCGGATGAGGGAATCAAAGTAGCTGCGGGGGGACGTGCGCTGCTTTTAAAAAGGATACAGCTGCCGGGGAAAAAGGCCATGGAGGCATCCGAATATCTAAAAGGGAATAAAATTACCATCGGAGAAGTATTCGGCTGACTGAAGGCACCAGTCAGGTGGAATCATACCCGGTGATCTGAGGGTTTTAGAAAGGATGGAGAATAATGTATTTTGGAATGTTTGATCCCACAATTATCATATTAATACCGGCGATTATTTTTACCTTTTATGCACAAAGCAAGGTAAATTCAGCCTACAATAAATATGCGACCGTGCGAAACAGGAGGGGAATCACAGGAGCGCAGGCGGCCAGAAAGATTCTTGACCGCAACGGGCTTACAGAGGTACCCATCGAGGTTACAAACCGTAGGTTATCGGATCACTATGATCCAAGAAAGAGAATCATGCGGCTTTCTCCGCAGGTTTACAACGACGCTTCCATTGCCTCCGTCAGCATCGCTGCACATGAGGCAGGACATGCCATCCAGCATGCGAAAAGTTATTCGCCTCTCAAAGTGCGAAATTTTCTGGCACCGCTGGTATCGATTGTTTCCAATCTTGCCTGGCCGATTTTAATCGTAGGCCTGATGATCATAAGTGCAGGAAATGCATTTCAAGGAAATATGATTTTTAATATCGGCATCATTTGTTATGCATCGGCAGTTTTGTTTCAGGCAATCACCCTGCCGGTGGAATTCAATGCTAGCAACAGGGCAATACAGCAGATGAATGAATTAGATATAATATATATAGAAGAGACTGCAAGTGCAAAAAAAGTACTATCGGCGGCTGCTTTGACCTATGTCGCCGCACTGGCTGCTTCCATTGCAACTCTTCTGAGAATTCTAGCGCTAAGGGGGCGTCGATAAAATGGATAAGAACAGAAGAACAGCATATTTTACTCTAATGGATGTAGAAACAAAACAAGCCTATTCCAACTTGTCACTGAACCATCATATCATCAGCGGCAATCCAGATGCCCCGGCCTTTGTGCGGGAATTGGTCTATGGTGTTCTGGAAAATAAAATTTTTCTGGATTACATCATTGAGCAGTATATAAAAACGCCGGTTCATAAAATGAAATCCAGCGATCTGACGGTTTTAAGGATGGGCATTTATCAATTGAAATATCTGGACGGCGTTCCGGACTATGCTGCAGTTAATGAAAGCGTTGATCTTGCCAAGAGATTTTGCCGCGGCAAGGAAGGCTTTATCAACGGTGTGCTGAGAAGCTTTCTGAGGGCAGGTAAAGAGGTTGAACTGCCTGACCGAACAAAGGATGAGGTGAAATATCTGGCGCTCAAATATTCCTATGAACCATGGATCGTGGAATTGTGGCTGGAACAGTTTGCCGTCGATTTTGTGGAAGAGCTGCTGGCTGCGGGAAATCTTACACCGGATCTGGTGATCAGAGTGAATTTCCTGAAAACCACAAGGGATGATGTAAAAAAGAGAATTATTGCCAAGGGTTTTAAGGCAGAAGATGGTCTTTTATGCGAGGAGGCGCTCCATGTGGAGGGAAGAGGCCTTCTGGGCGGCAAGCTTTATAACAGTGGAATGTTTTCCGTTCAGGACGAGAGCTCCATGCTTGCGGTCAACATGCTGGATCCACAGCCGGATGAAACGATCATTGACGTCTGTGCGGCGCCCGGTGGAAAGACGCTGGCCATAGCGGAAAAGATGAGGAACAGAGGAACAATATCCGCCTGGGATATTTATAAGAGAAAACTATCCATAATCGATAAGGAAGCCAAAAGACTTGGAATTTCCATCGTTACGACGAGATCTTGGGATGCGACCCGGGTCGATTCGTCTATGATAGAAAAAGCGGATCGGGTTCTTGTGGATGCGCCTTGTTCCGGCTTGGGCGTTGTAAGAAGAAAGCCTGAAATCAAGTATAAAAAGAGAAGCAGTGATATTGATGAGCTGCCAAGAAAGCAGCTTGCGATCCTTTCGGCATCCTCAAAATATCTGAAACCGGGCGGCATCCTGGTATACAGCACCTGCACCATTTCACCCTATGAAAACCAGCAGGTAGTCAAAGATTTCTTAAAGAAAAATCCAGGCTTCAGCAAGCTGGAAGAGCTTCAGCTGCTTCCAAATATCAACAACACAGATGGTTTCTTTATCTGCAAAATGAAGAAAGACGATTGTTTGATCTGTGACTAGTACGCTGCAACTTGAAAGGGTTACATAGTACTAGCAATAGTGAATTTTGACATTTGATCCTTTTTTCTATATAATTAGTAATTGGATCAGGCGTATTATGAAATGCTACTGTGAAACGATTTGGTAAAGGATACAATATGACACAAGTTGGCTTTAAAACCGATAAAGGGAAAAAGAGAGACAGGAATGAGGACTCTCTTTTTGTCATGCCGCAGGAAAGCATTTATATTGTCGCAGATGGCGTAGGAGGGCAGAACTCCGGAGAGCTTGCCAGTTCCATGGCCGTGAAAAGCATCGCTGAATACATAAAAGCGATGCCTTTGCATGGCATTGAAGACGAAGAGGAGCTGAAAGTTTATTTTTTGGAATGCATGAAAAAGGTAAATAAAACGATCTATCAAGCAGCACAGCTTTCCAAGGAAAATGCAGGTATGGCGACGACTGTTGTGCTGCTTCATCTCATTAATGGATATGCGTATATCGTCAATGTAGGAGACAGCAGAGCCTATATTTGCAGGGATGGCCGAATCAGTCAGATCACGGAAGACCATACCTATGTGAATGAATTGGTGAAGGAAGGCTCTATCACAAAAGAACAGGCGGAAATTCATCCGCAGAAAAATATGATTACGAGAGCGCTGGGAGGAGAGGAAAAGATCCTTCCAGATTTTTATCGATTAGAAACTATGAAAAATGATATCATTATTCTCTGCACAGACGGCCTTTCCGGAGAGCTGTCTGCAGAAGAGATCTGCGGCTTGACTGCCGCGTCAAATTCCATGAGCGCCCTGAGCAAGAGCCTTGTTCAGCAAGCAAACGGGAATGGCGGAAATGACAATATTACAGTGATTTGTTTAAAAATATAACGGTCGCAGCCATCAAGATGCAGCATTGCTGCAAGGAAGCGACCGTTGGAACCGCACAGATGTAAGAAAATTTTCTACAGTCGAAAAATTTTCTATGATGCGATAAAACGGTCGCAGCCGATGAGATGCAGCGTTACTGCAAGGAAGCGACCGTTGGAAACGCGCAGATGTAAAAAAATTTTCTACAGTCGAAAATTTTCTATGGATGCGTTTATAAACAGGAGGAGGACTTATATGAGCAGCAGAATACTTGCTGGCAGGTATGAATTACTTGAAAAAATTGGCGATGGCGGTATGGCGGTTGTGTATAAAGCAAGATGCCGATTACTGAATCGCTTCGTTGCAATAAAAATATTAAAACCTGAATTTACAAAGGATTTAAAGTTTATTGAAAATTTCCGTAGGGAATCTCAATCTGCAGCAAGTCTTACGCATCCCAATATCGTCAATATTTACGATGTTGGAAAGGAAGGAAACATTCATTATATCGTGATGGAGCTGATTGAAGGACAGGTTCTGAGCGATATCATTAAAAATGAAGGACCGATGGATTTTACCAAGGCAGTCGATATTGTGAAACAGATTGCGTTGGCCCTTAGCGTTGCACACAAAAACCACATCATACATAGGGATGTCAAACCGCATAATATTCTCATTACGCGTGAGGGTACTGCGAAGATTACCGACTTTGGAATCGCGAAGGCTGTAAATGCAGGAACGATTGTCGGAAATACGGGTACGATCATGGGTTCTGTACATTATTTCTCTCCGGAGCAGGCAAGAGGCGGATACGTGGATGAAAAATCCGATATCTATTCTTTGGGTATCGTTCTGTATGAACTGGTAACCGGAAAAGTGCCTTTTGATGCTGATAATCCGGTGACGGTTGCTCTCATGCATATGAATAATGAAATGACACCCCCATCACAGTATGTCGCTAATATTCCTCCAGCTTTGGAAGAGACCATCATGAAGGCCACAAATAAATACCAGGTCAACCGATTTAAATCAGCCAACGAAATGTATGATGCCTTAAACAGCATCGATATGGAGTCAGGCGCTTTATCCGGTTTTGGCTATCATACACGCGTCGACTTAGATGCGACTAGAGTGATGAATGCCGTGAATGGATCAACGACAGGTGCCGCTTATGCAGAGACTAGGGAGGAGATTGCAGGGGATATGAGAAAGAAGGATAAGAAGGAAGTAAAATCCAAAAAGAAGGTTAAAATAAATAAGGTTAAGGTCGCCGCGATCATACTAGCATTGGTTTGTGCGATACCCGTCAGCCAGCTGATCCTTTCGGCCTTCGAGAATTTCGGTTCCGCCAAGGAGGTTACCGTACCTTATTTGGCAGGAATGACGGTTGAAGAAGCAAAAAGTGAATTGGATAAAGTCAATTTGAAACTGGAGGTTGGGGATGAGGTTGCCAGCTCCGAATATCAAGAAGGAGAAATCGTATCCCAGGATCCGAAGGCAGAAATGACGGTGAAGGAAGGCTTTACAATTACCGTAAATATAAGCAAGGGCAAAGTAAAGGAAGGCACCGTACCGCCTGTTGTGAACAGGACCCTTACCGATGCGGAATTTGTTCTAGAGAGCTATGGATATACGCTTGGTGAGGTTGCTTCACAAAACAGCGATATGCCGAAGGATGTGGTCATTAAGCAGAATCCTGAGGCCGGAACTGCTTCCGCACCGGGAACAAAAGTAAATGTGGTGGTCAGCCTTGGAAGTGCGGTGGAACAGGTACCAATGCCGAATGTTTTGAATATGGGCATTGATGCTGCCAAAGAAGCACTGGAAAAGGCAGGACTCTCGATCGGAGCAGTCGGGTATGAAATGAGCACAGCCTTTGAGATCAATACAGTAATGTGGCAGCAATATGAACCTGGCGTCATGGTTGACAAGGGAGCCGGTGTGAACCTGAAAGTAAGTACCGGCGATCAGCCGCCGGCAAGCGGAAGATCCATTCCGCTCACCATAGATTTCAGTAAAGCGAATAACGAAGTTTTCTATCTCTCGGTAGTCATTTCCGATGAATCAGGCGTAAGAACCATCATCAACCGGGAGCAGAGAATCAAGAGTGACGGCTCAGAAATCCTTTCCCTGAACGGCGACGGTGTTGGCTCTGTGAAGGTCATCTTCGACAACGATGTTGTGTTGGAAAAGGATGTAAATTTTAGTTCTGGAGAGCTTAATTGATGAAGGGTATTATCATTAAGGGGATTGCAGGCTTTTACTATGTAAAGGTTGGGGAGAAAATCTATCAATGCAAAGCCAGGGGTATCTTTAAGAAGGATGGAATCATACCCTATGTGGGCGATGAAGTTGTGATTGAGGATACCAATAAGGATGAAGCTGTGATCAACGAGATCCTGCCGAGGAAGAATTGCTTTATTCGCCCTCCCATCGCCAATGTTGATTGTTTTGTCATCGTTGTAGCAGCGGCAAGACCCGATCCGAACCCGGACATTATCAATAAATTTCTCGTCATGGCTGAAAAAAACCATACGGATATCGTGATCTGCATCAATAAAATCGATCTAATTACTGACGAAAAGAGAAATGAGATTGAAGAAATATATCAGGGTCTTTATCCCCTTGTCTGTGTCTGCGGAAAGACCGGTCAGGGGCTGGAGGAACTGGCGACGTTATTAAAGGATAAAAAGAGTGCCTTGGCAGGACCATCAGGCGCAGGCAAGTCCACACTGCTGAACTGGCTTCAGACTCGTTTTACTGTTGAGACAGGAGATATAAGCGAAAAGACAAAACGCGGGAAGCATACCACAAGACACGTGGAAATTTTCCAAACGGATTTTGGTGCGATGCTTTTCGATACACCGGGCTTTACCTCCTTTGACATTTTGGATGCGGAGGAAGATGAACTGCATTTTTTCTATCCGGAAATGTCCTCCCGCGTCGGTGGATGCAAATATGACGACTGCCGTCATATCAAGGAACCCGAATGCTGTATTCGAAACGCTGTGCAGCAGGGGGAAATCCATGCGTCGCGATATCAATCCTATGTAAATCAATTGAAAGAAATACAGGAAAAGAAAAAGTATTAGATAGAGATCAGAGAGGGAGAACCGATGAACCGATTAGCACCATCCTTATTATCCGCAGATTTTTCAGTACTGGAAGAGCAGGTCGCGCTCATCGAAAGGGCCGGAGCACAGGTCATTCATGTTGATGTGATGGACGGTCACTTCGTACCGAATATCAGCTTCGGCGCTGCCGTAATGAAGAGTCTTCTCGGGAAGACAAAGCTGCCCTTTGACGTACATTTGATGATCGAAAATCCGGACCAGTACCTGGAGGATTTTGCAACGGAAAATACGGAGTACATTACAGTGCATGCGGAAGCCTGTAACCACCTCCACCGTACCATACAACATATCAAATCATTGGGGATCAAGGCGGGCGTTTCATTGAATCCTGCCACACCGATTTCCGTACTGGAGGCCATCTTCGAAGAGCTCGATCTCGTACTTGTTATGTCGGTCAATCCCGGTTTCGGCGGACAGAAATTCATCCCCTCTGCTCTGGATAAGATCAAAGCATTAAAAGAGCTGAAGGCGAAGAGAAATCCAAAGCTCGTGATCGAGGTCGATGGAGGGATTACACTGGAAAATATCAAAAGTGTAACCGATGCAGGGGTAGAACTTGTGGTTGCCGGTTCCTCCGTTTTCTGTGCTACCGATATTGAGAAACGTGTGAAGGAATTCTTAGAGTTGATCAAATAAACTTCCATCCGAGTTATATCCAGTGTCGATCAGAATAAAGCTTCGTCGGAATTCGCTGCGAAGGCTTTAAAGAATATAACATCCTGTGCAGTTGCAATCAGTATCTTGTATATGATGGGATTTCCACTCTTATTTCTCATGGGAGATAAAGATGACGCTCCAGGAATCGTAGCACTCGTAATGCTCGTCATAATGGCTTCGATTGGGGGTCGCGTTCTTAGCTGCTGTTCTTCGACATGGATAATAATAATGATTATGTGACATATGGTATGTCCATATAAGATAGATTTAATTATATAGAAGATTAATTTTGAAGTGCACACCAAATGATGGATAAAAACTATCATTTGGATGTGTACTTTTTTATAAAAAATATGTAAAAATATGTAAATAATGGTTGACAAATGGGAAATAAATACTTATTATTAAATTACAAAATATGGTAAATAATATGGAGATTCGAAATGAAAGATAATTCTTTGAGAAAAATAAGGTCAATGTTGGGTATCCTGTTGATTTTGCTGTCCATTGTGGGCTTGTTCCTTTGGGAATGGAAGGGCAGGGAAACGATTCTGATGGATGAAGTAATCGTTGCAAGGGAAGAAATCAAGAAGGGAACCAAAGTGAACAGTAGCCTATTTCTCACAAAGGGCGTTCCGAAAACAAATCTGTTGGAGGGTGCACTCACTTCAGCCGATATGGAGCTTCTTCAGGGCAAAGTGACTTCGCAGCTCATTGCCAAAAACGATCAGATCATTACAGCCTATTTCAGGGAGGATGCTTTTTATCTAGAACAGGAGGAATCCGTCTTCGTGATCGATCCAAACTGGATTGCCATGAGAAGCAGTGCGTTAAGAAGAGGGGATATGGTTGACATTTATGGCAGCAACGGGGTGGGATTATTGGGGACATTTCAGATCGCCTTTGTGAAGGACGCCTCTGAAAGAGAGGTACGGAATGCGGCGGAGGAAGCACCGGGTAAGTCCGGGAATGAAATTCTTGAAAGAACCGATAGCACCTCGATCATCGATCATATCGAAATCATATCGACTTTTGATGAATACGAAAATCTTTTAAACTGCGTTAACGGAACTACTCCAACGGCGCTGATCATTGTCCAGAGGGGGGATCGCATTGATTCATAATCTGTTCGCTTTTTTCGGAGCAGACCATAAGGTCGGAACGACCATGATCGCACAATCCGTAGCGGAAACAATATCAACCAATCATCCGAATCTGAAAATCCTGCTGATTGCGATGAATGGAAGAGAGAGTACGGAATATATCAGAGAAGAACCAGTGAGCATCGACAGGATAAAGATCCACATTGACAACAAGATGATCAGTGGAGAGGACTTTGTGAAGACATGCACCCACAAGGGCAACTTGTATCTTATGGCGGGTATTTCCAATGAAATAGAAGAACGTTACTACCATCCAAACATGGCGAAATATCTGTTGGAAGAGATTGCGCCGGAATTTGATCTGATAATTGCCGACTGTGGAAACAAACTGGATAACGGACTCGCCATCGGTACCTTATCCATAGCGGAGGATCGATTTCTTGTTGCCACCCAACAGGAGACGGTGATCAGAAGACACGAAAAAAACAGGAAACTGCTGGAGAATCTGGGCATTGAGATATCAGCTTTGATTATCAATAAATATTATGATCAGGATCCCTATGAAATTTCCTACATTGCCAGCAGATTAGAGATGGAAGCGGAACAGTTCTTAAAAATAGATTCGGCAGGCTATTTCCGGCAAGCGGAGACAGATTATAAAACGCTCCTGAACTATAAAAATGGTGCATACCTGCTTGATATCATCACCGTCGCAAATAGGATCCTGATTAAAACCGGCCTGATGGAAATCCAAAGAAAAAGGAAAAGCAGATGGAAAAGTTTTATTTAGACGATTATTTGAAATCCTGCACAAAGGAAACCGACCGGCGTGGTTTAGACTTTCAGAAGCTTTGCCACCGAGTGAATACGGAGTTTCTCAGGGAATGGGAGGATGGAAAGGAAAACCTTGATTCTGCTTTGCGAATTCAGAAAAAAGCCATTATTGGATACGAAAATGAGGTCGCTTACTTTAAAAGTAGAATCCGCCAGCTCATAAAGAAATATGGGGCAGAGCATTCCTCTTATCCCAGTTGGTACGGGAGCCTGGAGGACGGTATTTATCAGGAAAACTGGGGTCTCGCCGGCGTTTCAGAATGGTTCACGGAGAATTTCAAAGAGAGCAGCTCTGCAAAGATCATTGGTGATCGTATTTATTTTCTGGAGGATGGGCAGATGTGCCTGAAGCCCCAGATAATATCAAAAGACAGGCGGGAACAGATGATCAGGGCTTTTCTTCTTCTAACTCCGGAGGAGAGGCTGGACAAGGAGTTCCATGAGGTTTACATGCTGGATGGCACCCGTGTGACAATTTTTGGAGGCAGCATGACGAAGAGAGGGCAGGATGCCATTATATTCCGGAGATATATTATTCCGAATTACAGCTTCGAGGAGCAGGCTGCACGAGGCACAATCCCTTTGAATTCAATTCCATTATTCAAGGCTATGGTTGGACTTGGCTACAATGTGGCTTTTACAGGTGCAGTCAGGACTGCGAAGACTACCTTTCTCTCAACCTGGCAGAGCTATGAGGATAGAAATCTGGAAGGAGTTCTGGTGGAGACCGATCCCGAAATCCCCATCCATACCCTAATGCCTGAAGCCCCCATTTTACAGCTGATTGCAGATAACGAGAAGCTGAAACACCTTTCAAAGAATTTGCTGAGAAGCGATGCAGACTACTTTATTTTGGCTGAAGCCCGGGATGGTATCGCGCTGGACACTGCCGTTAAGATTGCCAGCAAGGGAACCAGAAGGATGAAGATCACCTTTCACACAAGGGATCCGCTTGATTTTTCTTATGATGTTGCCTTTGAAATCGTGAAGAGTCTGGGCGGAAGTCTGGACGGCACAGCGAGAAAGGTCGCCGCAAGCTTTGACTACATCTTTCATTTTATTCAGCTGAAGAACAAAAATCAAAAGCGGCTGAAGAGCATTTATGAATTGGGAATTGACAGAAATACGCGAGAAATCTCCATGAAGGAAATCTGCAGATACGACCATAAAGCCAATGGCTGGAAATGGGAATATGCTGTCAGTAAGGATAAACGGATTCTCGGTGAAGAAGAAAATGTAGAATTACTGGAGGTATTCCTAAAGGAATTGAAACTCCTGGAAATTGACGGCAAAGAAAGGAAACGGAATGCAAACTGAAATCGGAAGGCTGGATATGTTATTTATTCTGATCGCAGCGACCCTGTATCTGATTTTTCTGCTGGGAATCTGGATGATCTATTTGGAAAGAATGAAATGCAGCTGGGTGAAATTCATGATGCATAATCGACTGAAAGCAAGACGGAAAGCACTGAAGCCGGAGACTGTGATGGAAAGGCATCTTCGTAAGGTTTTGTCCATTACCCTGAAGAAACCTATGAATCCGAAAACCTTTCTCAGGTATACCGGAACCATCTTCTTGCTGATCCTACTGGCGGGCATTCAAACGGTATCTGCTCCATCCGCTTTCTTCATGGCGGCACTTATATCCTCAATGCCCTATCTGATGCTGCGCGTACGTGTAGAAACTATACGCAGAAAAAGCAGCTATGAAGGTGAAAAACTAATCGCGGAGTTTCTATGTCAGTACAGGATATCCGGTCTGAATATCTATAAGACGATTGAGCAGGTCATCCTTGCTTCCGAAGGACTTAAAATTACCGGAAAGCTGCTGTTCAAGCTCCTGCTGGAACTAAGAAATACTGGAAATTCGCAGGTGATTAAGGAAGCAACGGAACGATTTGCTTACGGAATCAATACGGGCTGGAGCAGGATGCTTGCCAATTGTATTCGAATCTCCGCGGTCAGCGGTACGAATGTGACCTTGGCGCTGGAGGACATCCAGATCCAGCTGCGAGAAGCAAGGATGCTGTTTGAGGAACGGAAAAGGCTCAATTCAGAATCGGCAAGAATGGTTGTCTTTCTGGCGCCGGTCATGTACCTCGGCACCGTCGTCATGTCGGTAAAATACCTGGGGATGCCCTTTGGTAGGCTCTTAAAGAATCAGTTTTATACAGAACAGGGTTTTCTTCTGATCCTGCTGATTACCTTTCTGTTTCTGATTAATCTGGCGTTGATTGAAATCATTAATAATCAACGATTTGATTATTAGGAATAGAATGCGGGGAAAATGGATGAACAGTAATCCGGGAGGGCACGATGAATTTGGATTGGAACATTTGTATCGCTGTTGGATTTGCGCTTTGCCTTACCATCGGAATTTTTCTTCTGAGGGACCACAGCCCATGGATTTGGAGTATGAAGCAGCGCGTGTATCTGAGAAATGGCATCGCAGACAGTATTCTGAATCATCGAAGCTGGGAATCGATGATAGAAAACAGGAAAAAGACTGGTCCCTTAAAAGTGATTTTTCACAGGATCCGTTCTTATCGGGAAAAGAAAATGGATCGGGAAATCTTTGAAGCGATCACATTCTTGAGAAACTTGGCATCAATTGAAAAGGGAAGGACAAGCAGCACCGATTCTATTATTGAAAAGCTGTCGGAGCACAATGGATTATTGCAGCCTCTTTTTATCAGGATGCTAAATCTGCTGCGCGTCAATCAGACGAAGGAAGCGGCTGCTTTTTTTCACAAGAAGGTGGGCACTCCTGCAAGCAGGGATTTTGCCGGATTGTTAATTCAATGGGATCGATTGGAGCCGGAAGAGCTGCTCGAAACGCTGCTATCCTATGAAAAGAGTATGAAGGCCGTGAGACTGACCGATCAAAAGAGGAAGGATGAGATCATCAGCGATTTGATTTATTTCCCGGTTGTGATCAATATACTGATTATCTTTATTAATTTCATTTATGTTGCCTATTTTCTCGACCAGAGAGAGATGCTGCAGTTATTCCTTTAAGGGGCTTCGACCGCCTAGGTCAAATATGTTGTAACCATTTTGTAAGAAAGGGAGAATTGAAATGAAACAGATTATTGTCATGATCGCCATGATCATGCTGGGGATTACAATCGCGGGATTTGTCGGTGATTTCAGCACCAACGCCGAAAAAATTTCTGATCATGCGAATAACAAAATCACTGAGATCACTTCCTCGGAGGAAGACTGAACAATCTGCGTCACCCCGTAAAAGAATCAATGAAAATGGAAGGGACAAGGAATCGAAATGAAACAGTTCATTGTACTTTGCAGCACGATAATACTTGGCATAACGATTTACAATATGATCATGGGGCCTGGCAGCGACTCGGTGATGAGCACGGTTAGTGAAGTCTGGCTGCAGGGAATCCAGGTTAGAACGAACACACCGTAACGGAGGTTTCACCATGAAGCAATTGATCGTATTAATGGGGATACTGCCCATCCTGCTGGTTTTTCTTCTGCAGTACACGCTGGACCAGAGGAATAATGATAACATCAGCCGATTCCAGGAATGCGTCTATCAGGCGAAAGAACAGGCAAAGCAAAAGGGGTGTTTTACGCAGGAGATCAAAGAAGAAATGACTAATAAAATCGAAGGATATTTTGGCATCGAGGAAGAGGATATGGTGATGGTGCTGGAGGAAATCCCTCAATACCGTACCTCGACCTTTGATCAAAGAGAGTTGATCTATTACAAGGTTTCTGTTCCCATAGATCAAATCATGGCAGGGAACCGATTTTTTGGAATAGCAGATGAAGAGAACCGGGCAATGTATACCATCGAAAGCTGGGCCGCCAGTGAGTTGATAAGGGAATAAGCAGCAAGAGATGAAGGGATGATGTATGAAGGTTTTTATCGTATTCATAGGACTGTTTATCATCAATGTGAGCTTTTTATCCTATCAGGGGGATTTGGGACGTTATGTGCGATGCCAGACGTTTCTAAAAGCAGTTGCGGAGGAGTGTGCGGCCGGTGCAGCGCTCTATTACGATGAAGCTGCCTATTCCGACGGACTGTTTCGGTTCTATTACGAGGAAGGCAGAGAATATATTGACTATATGATGGAAGAATCCAAAAGGGGTATGCCGCTGCCAAAAAATAGCATCATCACCTACGAGGTGGTTTTTCATGATGACTATTTAGGATATGAGGGGGAAGAAAATCCGTCCGTGACAGTGGATATCACGGCAGTGACGGGGGATTTGTTCCATCTGCCTTTTCTTGAAGTCAGAGAGATAAAAAGAGCGGCAAAGTATGAACTGCCACAATGAATAATAATAAATTAGGGGTTACTGAACAATTTTCCAGTAACCCCTAATTCATTATTTAGAAATGAAGGACAGAGCAATCTGTCCTTTAAGTAGTTATTGAGGAATATTTCTCCTACAAACAAAAAACTGATTACTGATAAACGCGGCTTGACATATCTAATGCATAGGAGTAGCATATATATGCAGTACTACATAAGAAAACGTATTGTGATACATAACATTCCTTATATATTGAAACTTAAAAAAACGGAGGTGGTATCATGCAATCAAAGACAGCATTTGTCCTGCTTGGGCTATTGAAAGAAAAGCCAATGAATCCCTATGAAATCATTAAAATATTAGACCGGCTCAATATTTCTCAATGGTCGCCAATTTCGGCCTCCTCGGTTTATATGACAATTCGGACACTTGAAAAGAAGGGTTATATTACAGGCAAAAAGGAAAAGAATTCAGCAATGCCGGAGAAAACAATTTATTCAATCACTCCAACCGGTAAATCTGCTTTCATTAAGACGTTGAAAGATAATATGCTGGAAGATATTACAAACATCGTAAGCTTTAATTTAAGCACATTATTCATTTGTCATCTGCAGCGATCAGACGTGATTAAGATCTTAAAGGAAAGAGCGGTTCTAATCAGAGAAAATGATGAAGCAACCGAGCGAGCCTATCACCAATATAAGAAACAATCAATCCCTGAATACTTATTAATATCGTTAAAACACAATATGACATTTTTTAAGGCGGAGCTGATTACTGTCGAATTAATGATCGAAGAAGTTGAAAAAGCGTCTGATTGGAATCATTATCTGACTGCAGAGATTGACAGAACGCTAAAATAATTCTACTTGACATAGGGGGGCGGGTCATATAGTATATATATGTATCACTACACACATATACTAATACCAAAGGAGAAAAAAATGAAATTTAAATTAAAAAATGCAGGACTATTTTTATTCATGTTGATGGTACTATTCATGCTATCTCCGGCAGCAGCTTTTGCGGCAGAGAACGGTGTAACACTTGAAGTTCAAGGATATGAGGAAATGGGCGTTGACCATTATGATATGTCGGTATCCAACGTAACAAAAACGGTAGACGCAAAGTCTATCGATAAGGATCTGGATGCATACTTCGTCACTGAAGCTCCGACTGTAATAACAACGCTGCATGATACGGCAATATTTTCTGTTTATAAAGTGAATAAGAATGGTGACACCTATCAGGCTGTTGGCGAACCGCTTCCTTTTTCAGGGAAGGTTAAGATTTGGGTGCCTGGTCCGGCAGATCCGGCGGAATATGTAGAAAAAACAATTGATGCAGCAGATCTCAAAAATTACGAGGTAGACATGCCGAATCTTTTAAAGGGCTGTAAAGTTACCTTAACTGAGCCTGGTTATTATCATGTATATCTGGCATATGAAGCTCTCGCTGGATCCTCTACCGTTATTATTCATGTGGAAGGCGAAGCCACTCAGGCAGAATCACCTGCAGCACCCCTTTCCTCTGCAGCAGCTAAGCCAACCGCTTCAATCGTATTGGTGAACGGAACGAACACTTCATTCGATGCCTATAACATCAATGGCAACAACTACTTTAAGCTCCGGGATCTTGCAAAGATCGTAAATGGAACAGAAAAACAGTTTGAGGTAGAATGGAATACAGAAAAGAAAGCGATCAACCTCATTTCAAATAAGCCTTACACTGCAGTCGGTGGAGAAATGACCAAGGGTGATGGGAAAGCAAAGACTGCAAGCTTGAATACTTCTAAAATATATCAAGATGGAAACGAAGTTTCTTTAACGGCATACAATATCAACGGAAATAACTTTTTTAAGCTCAGAGACATTGCAAGTGCATTTGATATCGGCATCACATGGGATGGCAAAACGAATACCGTGGGAATTGATACAACGCAGGCCTATGTGGCACAATAAATATTCGAATTAGCGTTGGAGTACAATAATAATATATAATCGTCTATGAAAGGACTATAGCAATCGTTCGCTATAGTCCTTTGATTTTTTGGTATGCAATCGGTATCGTTAACTTACAAAAAACATATCTCCTAATTAAAAATCATAACTTGACAAATGGTAATTATATGTAGTACTATATAAATGCACTACTGCACAGTATGGTCATTCAGTTTAATTATCAATAGATTCTTATATAAAAAAGGAAAGAGATCAGTATGAAAAAATATTTTAGAATGAAAACGGGATTCCTGTTAATGGCCCTGATGATCCTGCTATGGACGTTATCCGGATGTAGTATATTGAATGAAAAGCAGATGGTAGCTAGGACCCAAAGCTTTTCTGAGGCAAGCAAAACTTTTACTAAACAAGAACTTATAAAAGATTTGCAGCAGTTAGAAAAAATTATTATGACGAAAAACCCACTTTATTTTACAGATGAAACCGAACTAGAGCAACGATTTCAAAACGCGTATGATGGTATCGAAGATGAAATGACCGAGCTTCAATTTTACCGCTTGATTAACCCTGTTGTGACTGCGGTTCATTGTGGACATACCAATCTTTCCATATCGGAAGAATTGTTAGCAGAAAGAGAAGGGGCCATGTTTTTCCCAATCAAGGTTACCCTCATCAATGATACATTATTCGCATTGGAGGATGATGTTGAATCGGGGTTAACCGCCGGAGATGAAATTGTATCAATCAACGGAAAAAGCAGTGAAAAAATTATAAATCAACTGATAAGCAATATCAGCGGAGATGGCGATTCGGAAGTCAAGAGCAGATATATCATCAGCAAGCATTTTAATAGCAAATATTATGATTTTATTGATACTTCCGAGCATTTTCAAGTGGTACGAATGAACCCGCAGGGGATTCAGGAAAAGTTAGAATTGCAGGCAAAACCTCGTGACGCTTTTAATACGACTGCATGGGATCTTCATTTCACTGAGTATAAAGAAGAGCGCTATTACACGAGTAAAGTTTATGATGAGTATGCTGTATTGACAGTGAATTTCTTTACAAACAAAAACAGTAAGAAATTTGATGTTTTTTTAAAGGAATTCTTTCAGGAATTAAGCAAGAGAAATAGTACAAAACTAATCATTGATGTCCGTGGAAATTATGGAGGCGATTCCTTCATGGCAAAGGAATTGCTTTCCTACATAACAGAAAAACAGATTGTTTATCTCGATTCCGAAATGCCTTTTTATTATAAATTGCTGGGCTTTCATAAACCCGTAACTCCTCAAGAGAAACCTTTTCATGGCGAGGTAGTGGTCTTAACGGATGGTGCCGGCTTTTCAACAACAGCTCACTTTTGTGCTTTGGTAAAACACCATAGGCTCGGTACTCTGATCGGAACTGAAACAGGTGGCGGTTCCGTTTGCACCGATGCATCAAAGGATGCAGTGCTGAAAAATACGAAACTGCGAGTCCACTATTCTACTCAAATTTTTCGGGTTAAGACGGATGGCATGACAGATAAAAATGAGGTAAAGCCGGATTACCTGGTCCAACGAACGATCGAGGATATGTTGCTTGGAAACGATACAATCATGGAAGCAGGATTAAAAGAATTCAAACGAAGACAAAAATAGGGCAGAGACGATAAAACGTCTTTGCCCTTAAAATTTAATCGAGTCAATTGATTCAATTGGTGAAATACCGGCTTTGGTATTCGCTTGGTGATACTCCATATTTCTTTTTAAATACTCTGCTGAAATGGGAGGAGTCATTAAAGCCCCATTGGAAAGCGATCCGGGTGATGCTGTCTTTATATGGATTCATGTGAACCAGCTGTCTGCGGCACTGCTCCAGCCTCTTATCCAGTATGCAGTGACTGACGGAAAGTCCTTTTTCGGCGAAAAGCAAATGCAGATAGCGTGTTGAAATATGATATGTATTTGCAAGGAAACCCGGACCCAATTCGGGATGATCCAGATTATTTTGGATAAAATCCATCACTGTATCAAAGAGATCCTGTCTGGCTTTGGATATGGGTTTTGTATTTCTGCCGGCCTGCAGACAAGTGGTAATTAATTCGAGTGTCAAATCAATCGCGGAGTTTCCGATGCTCTTGTCAATGGCGTTAACCTCACTCCCCAAGGCTGCTATGTGTGAAGCGGCTACAGCATTTAATCCTTTGCTGAAATCGATATGTTTTCCGATGTAGTCATCCACCTGCGGTAATTGTGCCCGCATTCGATCCTGCGGCACCAGTAAGGTGACTTTTTTTGTGTCTGAAAATAATTTAAAATCAATGGCCTTCGTCGAATCCCAAATCATAAAACTGTCTTTTTTCAATTCGACAGACTGCCCTTCGTGAAAGACGACTTCCTTACCGTCATAGATGTAGAGTAGGCCATAATATTCGCCGTCACTTTGATGTACCTCGCTTGCGGTACGCCTTCCGTAGCAAGGCTCACAGTCGCAGTATAACAAGCGGATACCGCCTAAATGACGCATTTTGATCTTGCCATAGTACTGTGAAGAGGAAGATTTATCCAGCGACCACCTCAGGTGGGAATCGCTCAAAGCAGAGCGCCAGGCCTCGAACTGATCTTTGGGCGAATATTCTAATGAATTCCATTCTTGCCAAAGTTCTTTTGATTCAAATCTCATCGGGCATCCTCCTGCCTTTTTTCAATCGAAAACTGTTCCCTTTTATCATAGAAATACTTCTCTTACAGACAAGATAGGTACAAAGATTAAAGATAAAATTTAGAAAATAAGAATTTGACTGTTGCAAGCAAATTCTATCATTCCGCTGAGGGGATGTCAATGGAAGGATCGATCAGAGCGGAATCGAACCGTCGAGAGGAGGAATATGATGAAAAACAAACTCAAAGAACCTGTGTACATATTGGGAGTCGGATGTACCAGATTTGGAAATCTATTGGAAACACCAGAAATCAAAGGATTGACGCTGCAGGAAATGGCCGCGGAAGCGGTCAAAGAGGCATTGGATGATTCTGGAACCGATCCCAGTGAAATCGATGCGATCTTTGTAGGAAATGTCACAATGCATACGTCCACGCTGCCCGCTACCTATAGCCAGATTGCCAAGTGGACAGGAATGCAATTCAAAGCAGGGGTACATATTGACGGAGCCTGCTCCACCACAAATATCGGAATCACTTTGGGGGCGATGGGAATTGCTTCAGGAGTGTATCGCAAAGTGCTTGTGGTAGGATTGGAGTCCACTTTGAGTCAGCCGAAAAAGCTGAGCCCCTACGACAGAGAAACCATACCGACGGAAGAGATGTGGCTCTGGACGGATTACTGCGTCAATCAAGCGTATTCCGTTCCACAGGGCTATGATATCTTCCCAACCTATAACGGTATCATTGCACAGGCGTACTGCAAGAAATACGGGATTTCCATTGAAGAATTCGAAAAGGGCATGTTTGAGCTCTGCAGGACAAGAAGGCTACATGGCTCCATGAACAAGAAGGCCATCATACAAGAGACGCTGGAGGATGAAGCGAAACGTCTTGGATTTGATGATCCCTATGAATTTTGGATTTCAAACTACAATCCATTCCTGGCATGGCCGTCAAGACTCAGAAGCGCAGTTTCTGCTGCGGACGGTGCCTCGGCCATCGTGATCAGCAGTGAAGAGGGTATCGAGGATGCTCCGAATCTCCCGATCGAAGTGAAGGGCTGGGGAGTTACCATCAGTGACCTGCCATGGTACGAAGAGGATCCGACCTATATGCACTATGATACGCTGTCCTTTGAAAAGGCGTATGATATGGCGGATATTACATCGGAACAGATCGATTATCTCCATGTCCATGACTGTTCTCATATTTCAAGTATCTGTACGGCGGAACTAAGCGGATATCTGCCAAAGGGAGAAGGGCTGAAGTATGCAGAAGCTGGGAGATTGCGTTTTGACGGAGACCGGCCGATGAGTACCCACGGCGGTCGTCACGCCTTCGGTCATGCTTGGGCTGCAAGTGCCGGGGCGGATACCTATGAGGCTGTTAAGCAGATGAGAGGTTTATGCGGAGACAGGCAAATCAAAAAGGCTCCGAAAATATCAGTGATCCATACCCATGGATATGCAATGGTTAGCACCGTAATGGTCTATGGAAGGAGGTAGCGGTATGCCAAAATCAATTATAAGAGGATATTATGAAGACCTTGAGCAGAAGAAGCTCAATGGAAAGAAATGCCGAAAATGCGATAAAATCACTTTCCCGCCTACAGCCATGTGTGAGCATTGCGGAAGCAGGGATGTCGAGGCTTTTAAGCTTTCGGGCGAAGGAGAACTGCTCTATGTTTCCCATAGCATGGCGCCCCCGCCAAATCCGCGGTTTAACAAGCTTGCCCCTTATGCCTACGGACATGTTCGGCTCGAGGAGGGTGTATATGTTCAGGCAATCATCAACGGAGTGGGAATCGATCCGGAAAGCCTGATGGAATACTATCAGAAGTGTCCTCTGAAGGTGGTAACGGACATTATTGAAGCGGAAGGCCTGTCGATATTGGCATTTAAAGTAAAATGAGGTGTAGTAATGGCAAAGATAGAACATGACGTGATTGAGATCATTGCAAAGGTTGCGAAGAAAAACCCGGAGGAACTCAATCCGAAAACAAGGCTGGCTGAGGAGCCTTGGCTTAAATCTCTTTCGAAATAGCCCTTCTTTCAATCAGCATGCATCACGGCAAAGGCCAGAGCGGTATCCTCCTCCCAGGATAGACTCACTTGGATATTCCTAGCATTCTTTTGGGAAAAAAGCCGCAAAAATTCTCCATGCAAGCTGACCAACGGTTCCCCGAATGTGCCCTTCTGGATTTCAATATCAAGAAAGGACATACTGCCGTTCCATCCGGTGCAAAAGGTCTTGAAGACCGCTTCTTTTGCTGCAAAAATTTCTGCATAATGAACCGCAGCATCCTGATGCTGAAGGCTATCCAACCGTTCCTTCCCTGTAAATACACGGTTTATGAAAATATCTCCGGATCTTTTTAAAGTCTCTCGCATCCTGGGGATTGCCACAATATCCACTCCGATCGCCACCATCAAAGCCTCCTTAATCCGCTGCCGCGGTAAGCAATGCGCTTCCAATAATATCTGTCACCGAAGCTCCCCTTGACAGATCGCTTACCGGGAATCGAAATCCCTGTAAAATTGGGCCGTAAAACCTTGCACCGGTAAACTGCTGTACCAGCTTTGCAGAAATGTTGCAAGCATTCAGATCTGGGAAAATTAAGATATTGGCTTTTCCCGCCACTGGGCTGCCACCTTTCGTTTTCTTCATACTGATGTCCGGGTTGATTGCGGCATCTGCCTGAAGCTCTCCGTCGAAGACAAAATCACAGTTCTTCTGGCCTAAGGATTCATATGCAGTTTGAATTTTATGAACAAAAGGATGCTCTGCACTCCCTTTTGTGGAAAAGGATAAGAGGGCAACCACCGGTTCCCATCCCAATAAGGCGCGTGCACTATGCGCTGTGGTGTAGGCAATATCCGCCAGCTCTTCCGCGCTTGGATCCGGATTCATGGACGGATCGGAGAAAATCATCAAATCCCCCTGGGAGCCTTTGAAACCCGGAATCTCTATTAAATAAAAGCTGGATGGAACCGAAATACCTTCCTTGAGGCCAAGCATCAATTCACTGGCCATGATGATTTCTTCCGTGGCGTGATCAATCCCTCCTACCATTCCCTGCGCACTCCCCATTTTTACCATCATGGCAGAAAAATAAAGCGGTTGAGAGAGGATCCGTCTTCCCACTTCTACCGGCATCTGCCTTTCCCTGCAATAACTGTCGATATATCGAGGTAACGCTTCATCTTCCATCGGATCTACGATACAAAAATCGGTTGCTGAAACTTTTTGTTCCACCATGATTTCCCGAATCCGCTTGCGTGATCCCACCAGGATCGGATGTAACAATCCGGACTCCTGCAGCTCGGCAGCAGCGTTCAGGATGGAGGGGTTCTCCCCCTCGGGGAACACAATTGTCTTTTTATTCTTTGCCGCTTTTTCTTTTAAATAGCTTAAAATCTCCATTTAATCACCTTTTACGCCTATGATGATACACCTTGTCATCAAAACTGCATCGCATTTTTTAATGAGACGAGCAAGAAAATCATCCTGCCCGCCCCATTCTATGTTGATTTGTTTCGTATCTTAACAACCACTTTTTATCGTTTGCTTTCTACCAATTGAATGACTT
>Ga0366778_1017_pt1 | contig 28547 bp, 22 predicted proteins | sample BONcelHN113001E9_FD_207058 | JGI IMG/M metagenome (GOLD analysis project Ga0366778, IMG submission 207058) | Enriched cells from coal bed in the Powder River Basin, Montana, United States - BONCAT cells N11 rep2 HSBNCT.N11.300.1.E9 ...
TGGTAAAGAAGCAACCTATACAACTACAGACTCATCAGGCAATAGCTATACAGGATCAGGTACTGTTCAGTCCGTAACTGTTTCAGGCAGCAATACCTATGTCAATGTCGGAGGAACAACGGTATTGCTTGGTTCTATTACGCAGGTGAGCAGCGCCAGCAGTACTACTACGGCATAGGCAGCCGATTAGTGTTCTTATTCACTGGCCGGACCCCATAGGGGAGGCCAAGACTATTTCTGAATGAGAGATGAAATAGTAAATCGAAAATTAGGAGGGTGCTTTCTCTATGATGACCGCATTTTTTTCCGGAGTATCCGGTCTTAAGGCCCAGCAAACCAGCTTAGATGTTATCGGTAATAATATTTCCAATGTTAGCACGACAGGCTACAAATCGCAGCGCGTCAGTTTCAGTGATCTTCTGAGTCAGACAATTAGCGGAGCTTCTTCCTCAACCGCCACCAAAGGCGGGACTAATGCCAAGCAAATTGGACTTGGCGTCAGTGTTGGCAGCATTGATACGCTAATGACGGTTGGCAGCAGTCAGTCAACCGGTGTTGCCACCGATGTATCTATCAGTGGAGACGGCTTCTTTATTGTTGAAGGAGGTTCTAGCGGCGAGTATCAGTTTACCAGAGCCGGTAACTTCAGTGTTGACGAGGACGGCAATTTAACTGTCGGCGGCTATAAGGTTTGCGGCTGGGAGAATTACACGGTAGACGCTGATGGCAACTATGTATATAACACCGATAAGGCAGTAGAATCCATCAATATATATTCCGATGCCTATAATGGCAATAAAAAGATTATTGCTGCCGAAGCCAGTACAGCTGCTACCTTTAGCGGCAATCTCGATCCTGCGTCAAGTGTAGCGGAAAATGCCACTGCCTTGAATGCTATTGGTGATACGACGGATCTTACTTTTGATCAGACCTCTACCATTACCGTTTATGATGCCCAAGGCAACAGCTATGACGTGGCTGTTAATTGGAAAAAATGCTATGTCGATGATACTACCAATACAACCAGTTGGTACTGGGAAGCCAGTTCTTCCGATATGACTATTAGCCCTGCCAGTGGGTATGTTGAATTTGGTTCTGACGGTAAGCTGATTACTACTGATGCTACAAATTACAATACCACTCCAACTTTCTCTTTAACTCCTTCCAATGGCAGCGTAGCTACCTTTGACGTCAAAATGGACTTCTCTGATATCTATTCCTATACCAGCAGCAGTACCAGCAAAGTGACAGGTACTGCTGACGGTTATGAATCTGGTGAGTTGCAAGGCATTAGTATTTCCACAGACGGGACCATCACCGGTACATACAGCAATGGTCAGTCCCAAGCACTGGCTAAAATTGCCGTAGCTGTTTTCACTAATCCTGAGGGTCTGGAAAAGGTCGGCAGCAACCTCTATGCGGTGAGCGCTAACTCCGGTAATTATAGTGCAGTGGTTGCCGGCAGTGGAGGATCGGGAGCGCTCAGTTCGGGTACGCTGGAAATGTCCAACGTGGATCTGGCAGAACAGTTTAGTAATATGATGATCAGCCAGCGGGCATACCAGGCGAACAGCAAGGTTATTTCCACTGCCGATGAGATGCTGCAGTCACTTATTAATATGGTAGGTTAATTATGGGATCGACTTTTAGTACTTATAATATAGCTTATTCGGGAATGTATACGAATCAGGCTGCATTAGCAGCGGTCAGCAATAATCTCAGCAATGTCAGCACTACCGGTGCTTCACGCACGCGGGTGGCTGCCGCTGAGCAGAGTATCGTTATAGCTGGACAAACCTCTGTGGGAACAGGCACAAGTGTGCAGTCGATTACGCGGGCACGGGACCAATTGCTTGATAGTACTTACCGGACCCAAAACGCAGATGCTAATTACTGGGCGGTAAAAAGCGGCGATCTTGAATATATGCAGGAAATATTAAATGAATTTGAATCAGACGATGGGACTTCCGGCACTGGTTTACAGGCAACAATTGAAGATTTTTTCAGTGCATGGGAAGAGTTAGCAAAAGATCCGAGTGCCCAGAGCAACCGGCAGGCAGTTACGGAGGCTGCCAGCTCACTCATCAGCGCTCTATCTGAAATTGACAGTCAGCTTCAGCAATTGCAGGTAGATGCTGTTGCCGGAGTCAAAGATGGCGTTGCTAGCCTCAATGATCTTGCCGGCCAGGTGGCCGACCTCAACAAGCAAATAAGCGCGGCCGAAGCCGGTGGCGGTGAAGCAAGTTATCTCCGGGACCAGCGTGATAGCTTACTGGATCAGATGTCTTCCCTTGCCGGTATTAGTACAGTAGAATCCAATGGTGTCCTGCAGGTAACACTGGGTGGTGTCAATCTGGTAAACGGTTCCACTGCTCACACGCTGACCGTTGAAGGCGATGGATCTACAGAACATCCATTGGTTGTAAAATGGGATGATAATTTGGATTGCACTAACTCCATTACCAGCGGGAGTATCAAAGCTTATTTGGAGGATGCTGATCAAACAGGCTACGCTGCTATTGATACTACCGATGATTATAATTTTACCACCACAGCTACCAGTTCGATCAGCACCCTGCGGCAAGGTCTAAACGATTTGATCACTACTCTGGCAGCCCAGATTAATACTTTGCACAGCTCTGGTACTGATCTCGACGGAGAGCAGGGTCTGGACTTTTTTACGGCCATTGATGACAGTCAGCCGCTCAGTATCACCAATATTCAGGTCAATCCTACATTGGTGGATGACCCTGACAAGCTTGTTGCTGCTGCTAGCAGCTCCAGCGGTGATAATACCATTGCTACTGCTATTAGTGATTTGAGCAGTACCAGCTGCTACAAACTCGACGGTCTATCGCTGGATATTAATAACTTTTACGCAGGAGTGATTTCCTGGATAGGAACAGCCGGGGACACTGCTGCCAGCAGCTACGCCACTCAGACTGCTTTAGTAACACAGGTGGAGAATCAGCGGCAATCTATTTCCGGCATTTCTACTGACGAAGAAATGTCCAATATGATTATGTATCAGAATGCATACGCCGCCAGTGCACGCGTTCTCAGTACTGTCGATGGCCTGATTGCCGGCTTGATTGAAGACTTAGGATAATACGAGGAGGGGGTTAGCATGTCCTCGACTTTCATGGGACTTAGCATTGCCAATCGCGGCCTGGCTGCCAGCCAGGCCGGTCTGGCAGTGACCAGTAATAATATGAGTAATGTAAATACCACCGGATATTCGCGGCAGGTAGTAAATCAGACTGCAGTTGGTCCAGCCGCCGTTTATAGCAGCAGCTATGTCGGTTCAGGCGCCTCGGTTGAATCTGTTGACCGGGTGCGAAGCTTTCGCCTTGATCAAAAGTATTGGCAGGAAAATAGCTCACTAGGCGCCTGGGAAGCCAAGTCGACCTACCTCGAGGAAGTAGAGACTATTTTTGGGAGTACAACTGACAATAGTTTTAGTACAACGATGGATGAATTTTATTCGGCACTCGAAGATTTATCGACTGATCCTAGCAGTACTTCAGCCCGGTCGGTCGTGCTGGAGACGGGTAATGCCGTTTGTGCTTATCTGAATGATGCCTCTGAGCGCCTGACGCAACTACGCAATGATATCAATAGTGATGTGAACACAACAGTAACACAAATTAACTCGTATTCACAGCAGATTGCCGCTTTAAACCAGCAGATTACAACTGCCTCCTCTTCCGGCGCTTCCACTAATGAACTGGAAGATGCCCGGGATGCATTGATCGACAAACTCTCGGCTTTAGCGGATATTGATGTTACCCAAAATGATATCGGTACCAGCGCTGACGGGAAAACACTTACCTCATTGACCATTACAATTAACGGAGCAACTCTGGTTAGCGGCAATAATGCCAAGCAGCTGGAATGCTACACCATTACCGATGGCAGTTCGCAAGACGGATTGTACGGCATTCGCTGGGCCGATACGGGCAAAGCTTTTGAACCCGGTGATACGGGTGCATTAAAAGCCTATTTGGATTTACGTGATGGGACCGGCACTGATTCAGAAAGCAAAGGCATTCCCTACTATACCAGTCAGCTGAATGAGTTTGCCCAGACCTTTGCCAAGGCATTTAACGAAGGAATCTATAAAGACGGCACTACTAGTGACTATACCGGACATGCCAGCGGGGTAGGGCTGGACGATTCTACCGGCATCCGTTTCTTTTCATATGATGGCTTGTCGTCGGAAGAATTGATGGCTAGCGGAACGGATACCGATGAAGTGTACAAAAATATCACTGCTGCCAACATTTCGCTATCCAAAGATGTACAAGACGATGTTGATAAAATTGCAGCAGCTTCAAGTAGTGGTGAAGCTGGCAATAATGAAGTCGCTGACGACCTGATCAGCATTTGCAAAGATACTAAGATGTTTAGCAACGGTTCGCCGGAGGATTTTTATAACTCTATTATCTCCACTCTCGGTACGGCCAGCTCTTATGCGCAGCGCCAATATAACCTCCAGACCTCTATTACGGGATATATTGACAATAGCCGTTCTTCCGTATCGGGAGTATCGACCGATGAAGAAACAGTTAATCTGACTAAATACCAGTCGGCTTATGCGGCATCAGCCCAAGTAATCACTGTTTGGGATGAAATCTATAAAACTACTATTAACATGGTATCATCTGATTAGCAAGGAGGCTTTCTGATGCGAATAACCAACAACATGATGGCGGCAAGCACCATCAAGAATATCAACAATGCGGCAACGCGCCTGAATACGGCCCAGGCGCGGATGTCTTCTCAACAAAAAATTCAATTGCCTTCCGATGACCCCGTAGTGGCCACAAGAGCTATTAAATACCGAAACTATGTTGCTTCTGTTGAGCAATACCAGAAAAACGTCGATGATGTTACTTCCTGGCAGGAAGTAACCGAGAGTGCCTTAAGTGATCTTGGGGATGTCATTCAGTCAGTACGGGAATTAACCGTCCAGGCATCCAGCGACACCTTATCGGATACCGAGCGGGCAGCAATCAAAACGGAAGTGGAAGAACTGCAAAAACAAGCTGTGCAGATTATGAACACGTCTTACGCCGGACGGTATGTTTTTGGCGGCTACAGCACCGGCGAAGAGCCGTATAAGCTAGTTACCACCGATCTGGGTACGGCCGTTACCTTCAAGGGCCAATACTTAAGTGTTGGGGCGGTAGCTGCCGATACCGATGATACCGCCATCACCGATTTTTATACGGACAATGCCGCCAATCTCTATGCAAGCACCGGAACTGAGTCTATTCAATATAACATTGGTTTTAATGCCAAAACAACTGTCAACATTGAGGGGCAGGACGTTACCGGACAGGGCACGGGCAGCAATCTCTTCGATACCTTTTCCAAACTGCTGCTGGCGCTGGACGGTGAAACCAGCTATAAAACAGCCGATACCAGTACAAGTCCGGCTACCTTAACCACCAACTCGCTCAGCATAACCGGTATGCTTGATGAGCTGGATACCGACCAGAACCGGCTGCTCACCGCCCAAGCCGTTCTGGGTGCCCGCATGAGTTATGTCAGTAAGGTGGCTGACCGCCTTAGCACGGATTATTCAACCTACAGCACGCTGATGAGCAATAACGAAGACGTGGATGTCAGTGAAGCCAGTATTGACGTAACCAGTGCCGAATATGTCTATCAGGCTTCACTGACGGTTGGGGCAAAAGTAATTACCAAAACACTGGTCGATTATATCGCCTAACGTGTGGAGACGTAAGGAGGGAGAGATATGTCCAGCAGCAGTAGTGTAACGACAAGTACGGTGAATGGAACAACAAGGGTTACCGGTTTATCGTCGGGCATTGATGTTGATTCCATTGTTGAACAATTGATGACTGCAGAAAAATCAAAGCTAAACAAGTTGCAGCAAAAAGAGCAGCTGGCCCAGTGGCGACAGGATGCATACCGAAGTATTACGAGTGACATTAAAACGTTCACCAGTAAATATTTTGATATTACCTCTTCAAGCAGCCTGTTAAAGCAAACCAATTATTTGAAATACGCTGTCACCAGCAGTAGTACTGCCGTTACGGCAGCTTATACCAGTGATGCCACCTCAGGAAATCATACGATACAAGTTAGCCAGCTCGCCACATCGGCCACCTTAAAAAGCAGCGCCAGCATCAGCAAGGACGTGCAAGGCTCGTCTTCAGCCGATTATAGCAGTCTCAGCGGTCAAAGTATTGTCATAACGTTAGATGGCACTGCGCGGACAGTGTCGCTAAGTGATGTAACTGATCTGGATTCACTGCAGACAGCTATTGATGATGCTGTTGGTGAAGGTAAGCTGGCGGTAAGTGAGGATGCAGATACAGGCTATCTGAGCATTACTGCTGCAGATGAAAGCGGGATACAAAAAATTACCATTAGCGCTCCCAGCTCGGGTACCAGTGGCTTGTCAAGCCTTGGTTTCGGCAGTGGGGCAATCCTTTCTAACCGGTTAAGTACTTCCAGCACACTTGCCGATATTGCTGACCAGCTTAACACTTCAGAAGCATTGACCTTTAATGACGACGGCCAAATATCGCTCACCCTTAACGGAACAGCGTTTACCTTTGATCAAGATGACACACTCAGTGAAATGATGACTGAGATCAATGACAGTGATGTTGGCGTAACCATGAAATACGATGAACTTAGCGGTAAATTAACCATGACTGCCGATGAAACGGGTGCTGGTAATACGTTGCTTGTCACAGAGGAAGAGGGCAGTAATTTTCTGAGTACGCTCTTGAGTGAGGCCACTTCAGGCGTAGATGCCAAAGTGACAATTGATGGTCAGTCAATAACTCGCAGCTCTAATAAGATTACCGTTGATGGCGTAACCTACACCGTCAACCAAACAACAAGCGAGGATGTAACGGTAAGTCTGACTCAAGATACTGATGCCGTTTATGATCTCATCAGCAGCTTTGTTGAAGACTACAACAGCTTGATCAGCACAATCAATTCCGCTTTAAGCGAGTCTTACGATTCTGACTATCCGCCGCTTACGGATGACCAAAAAGCAGATATGACCGATGAGGAAATCGAGAACTGGGAAGCCAAAGCCAAAACGGGGATATTAAAAAGTGATACTATGCTGACCAGTTTTCTGCGGGATTTGCGCATGTCCTTAATTGATTCCGTTTCCGGGTCATCAAGCAGTATTTTTGATATTGGCTTTTCTACCGGTACATATGATGAACAAGGCAAACTGTATATTGACGAAGATACGCTGAAAGAAGCCATTGAAAGCGATCCCGAAGGCGTCATGAACCTTTTTAGCCAGCAATCTACCACCTATTCAGGCACTACCAAGGTTAGAACGCTGACGACTAGCCAGCTGGCAACCCGTTATCAGGAAGAGGGTATTGCCTACCGCTTCTACGATACATTGCAAAAAAATATCTCCACCATTCGCGATACCAGCGGTAACAAAGGCTTGCTGCTGGAAAAAGCGGGCATGGAAAATGATGCCTCTGAATCAGATAATTCACTAAGTACGCTGCTTGAGAAGTACGCAGAAGAAATTGATAAAGAGCAAGACCGGTTAGATGCAAAAGAGGAAAGCCTGTATGACAAATATAGTACATTGGAGACGTATATCAGTAAAATGAATACGCAGCTTTCGGCTTTGTCATCTTACCTTTCCGACAGCACCAGTTAAGGCAAGACAAGTAAGAACTTTTTCAGGAGTGTGATAGTATGGGGCAAGAGGAAAAACCGGGTGACTATCTGACTGAAAAGCTAGAAATTCTTGAAAAGCTGATCGCCAATACGGAAACACAAAGCCGGTTTATCCATAAACGGGAAATGCGAGGGCTTCGCCGGATACTTCGGGAGCGGGAAGCACTACTAGGCAAACTCCTGGCGGTCAATAATCAACTGACAATGGATCAAGGCTGGAAAAACAATAAGCAACTAATGTCCTTACAGCAAGCAATAGCCGATAGACAAGCTCAATTGCTAAAGCACAGCAGTCAGGTTATTACGCAGGCTGCGACCGAACGGACACGGATTGCAGCAGAATTAAACAGCAGCAGAATGGCCAAGAACTTGCAAAACCGTTATGCCAATCCTTGGGCGACTGTTTCCCAGGGAAGCCGTTTAAACGCAAAGGGATAAAAAGAAATCTGCTTCTCTGAGAGGAGCAGATTTCTTTTGCAGCTTTATGGAATTAAAAAAGATGGGCAGCTTCTGTCGGGAATAGTCTGACCCCACAAAGTGGGAATCCTTGAAAAAAGCCTTATGCCGTATGTAGCTGCTCCCGATATTTTATCGGGGGCAGCTTATTTAATTTTAATTGGAGCCGTTCATTGTTATAATAATAAATGTATTCTTCCACCATCTCAATGATTTGTTCGTTGGTAGCGGTGAAATCTTGAGAGTAGAAGGCTTCCGTCTTCAAATGTGAGAAGAAGGATTCGATGAGAACATTATCGTAGCAAACTCCCACCTGGGACATGCTTTGGATAATGTTCTTATCTTTTACAAACTCTTGAAACTTTGGAGACGTATACAATCCTCCCTGATCCGAATGCAGGATTACCCCGTCCATATTTCGACCTTGTATAGCTCGGTTTACCGTTTCGAAGGCAAGCTCTAAATTTGGAGAAGAGCTTATCACGCTACTGATTACCTCATTATTGAAACCATCAAGAATGACAGAGAGATAGAGATGAGTTTCGCCGAAAGTAATGGTTGATACGTCGGTATACCACTTCGCGTTAGGTGCAGTCGCTTTAAACTGTCGTTGGATTAAGTCCGCTTTCTTAACGATCTCAGTCGGCTTGAAGTACACAAATTTTTTACGGCGGATGCGAGCTTGCAGATTGTTTTCGGCCATGATGCGGCTCACTCGCTTATGATTGACAATGATCTTATACTCCGCTCTTAACTCCTCAGTAACGCGCCTATATCCATAGTGTCGTCTATGTTTCCTGTAAATGCGCTGAATACATTCAATCAATTCACGCTCCACTACATTATTTGGCCTTAGCTTCCAGCGATAATAGTTGCTTTTAGGGATCTCAAGAAAGGCTAACATTTCTCGAATAGGATACTTACCTTTAAGCGACTCAATAAGCTCTACAAGTTGCCTTTTGGTAATTTTCTTAAGATCCCATCTAACTTTCCCAGCAATTCATTATGCATTTCAAGTTGCCTGACTCTAAGCATAAGCCGTTCCATTTCGGGAAGTTCTCCTATGCCTTTATTGTATTTGTATTGTTTCCCAACAGGCTGATGAAAACGGTGGGTTTCGCCTTTGTGATACCATCTTACCCATGTTTCAATCTGAGTATCATTTTTGATCCCCAAATCCTTCATGATTTCTTGTTTACTATGCCCGGCTAGCCTCATGTTGACTGCGCTTAATTTTACCTCAGGCGGGTAATGCACTCTTGTTCCCACAAAAAATACACCTCTCATGTTGTATAGTTTTCCCATACGACATAAGAGGTGCTTTTTTCTTTTGTCCCATTCTATGGGGTCAGACTAGAAGGCCCATCTTTTTTGTAAATTATTTAAGTAAACTCAATACTTGTTGAGGCTGTTGATTGGCTTGGGCCAACATTGCAGTAGCAGCTTGAGTAAGCACGCTAAGCTTTGTATATTCCGCCATTTCGGAAGCCATATCAACATCGCGGATACGCGATTCGGCAGAAGTTAAGTTCTCACTAGCCGTAGTCAGGTTGTTGATAGTATGATCCAGACGATTTTCGGTAGCACCTAATTTCGACCGCTCAGAAGAAACTGTGCTGATCGCAGCATCAATAGTGTCGATTGCTTTTGTAGCTTTGCTGGCAGTTGAAAGATCCAAGCCTGCTGTACCTGAAGCAGAGGTGGCAACTCCCAGACTATAGGCATCCATATTATTAATGGCCAGGCTCAGTGTCTGGTCAGTATTAGCACCAATTTGGAAAGTCAGCGTATTGTTGGTGCCTACAGTAATCGAAGCAGTATCACCATCAGCCACTGTTCCATCTAATCCGGCAACCGAGAGACCATCAGCAGCATCGCCTGATTTTTTTAACGTAAGGGTATTGCCTTTACCGGTAGCAGCTTGGCCATTAATAGTGCCTACGGCATCGGTACCAGCATCGGAAACGGTGGTCTCAGAGGCTGTTGTAGCAGCAAAGACATCTTGCAGTTGGGCAGTGCTGCCGGTCAAGCTGATGGTAGAGTCAGAACCATAGGCCTCACTACTCAATGAAATAAAATCATTACCACCGTTAGTGACGGTGCTTGCTTTAACACCAGTATCACTAGCAACGTTATTGATTTTTGCTGCAATTGTTTCTAAGGTATCGGTGGCATCAATTGTGATAGAGACACCATTAATTTGGATATCGCCAGCATTGGCAGCAGCTACAGCAGTAGATGCTGCAGTTAATCCAGTAGCATTAGTAGTTGCATCAGCCGCAGTACCCAAAGTAGCTTGTGTTGCCGCTTGTGTAAACTCTACTGAATAGACACCTGAAGCGGTATTAGTGCCGGCAATGGTTTTGTCAGTATTAATGGATGCTGCAGCGGTACCGCCTGCGCTTGTCGTCTTAGCAATATCACCATTGAGCAATTTTTTAGTGTTGAATTCAGTAGTGTCGGCAATACGGTCAATTTCCTGACGCAGTTGGTCTACTTCGTCCTGAACGGCAGTTCTGTCGTCATCTGTTAATGTGTCAGTAGAAGCTTGGACAGACAGTTCCCGCATGCGCTGCAGGATGTCGGTAGTTTCCGAAAGTGCACCTTCTGCTGTTTGTACTAGTGAGATAGCATCTTGCGAATTGGCACTGGCCTGGTCAAGACCGCGGATTTGACCGCGCATTTTTTCCGAAATAGCCAGACCTGCTGCGTCGTCGGCAGCACTGTTGATAGCATATCCAGACGAGAGTTTTGCCAGAGAGTTGTTCATAGCGCCGCTATTGCGGTTTAATTGGTTAAAAGTATTGAGAGAAGCGATGTTACTGTTGATTACCATTGACATTGTAAATTCCTCCTTGATTTTCCCTGCATCTGTACCTTCCGTGTTAGACAGATGCTAAAAATTAATTAATTTGTCCCCGATGACTGTAGTCATCATTAAAACTGACGAACTAGTGAGCAGCTACCCTCCTTTTGTTGTTCTATTACTAATTTCGAATGCTAATATTAAGATTTTATTTAGTAATTGGAAAAACCAAATTGTTTTTTTGATTAGTTAAAATATATCGGTTTTTGAATTTATCACTATTATTACTAAATTATTTTTAGAATCAAATTCAAATTAAATGTAAATCTGCAAGAATAGAGTTATACCATTTGTGCGAGTAAAGAGAATGAGCACGACTGAGAATTAAAGTATAGGAGGTAATCAAAATGCAGCTTATGTTCATTCAAATTAGCTTTTTCTACAAAAACAGCGTAAGTTTTTCCAAAACTAAATAAAATATTAATAATTGTTTGTCAAAATAGAGATAGAAGATCCAAGGATGGGTAAACTTTCACAAGGCTGTGTAGTAATTGAAGGTGTCGAAATGAAATTGCTACTAGTGGATGATGAGAAGAATTTAGTTGACGCATTATCGTACTTGTTAAAAAGAAACGGTTTTGTTGTAGATGTTGCAAGTGATGGTGAAGCAGGAATGGAAATGGCCTGTACTGGAAGTTATGACCTTATTATTTTGGATCGCATGTTGCCCCGGCAGGATGGTCTGTCTTTATTGCGGGAGTTTCGCAGCTTGGGCCATGATACACCCGTTCTTATTTTAACGGCGCGGGATACGCCTGAAGACCGCGCGGAAGGGTTAAATGCCGGCGCTGATGACTATTTGGTTAAACCCTTTTTTACAGTGGAACTGCTGGCAAGACTACATGCTTTAGCCCGGCGCCGCGGGAAGGTTATGGTGGAAAACATTCTAACTGCCGACGATCTTGTATTTGACCCGCAGCGTGGTCAAGTGACGAAAAGCGAGGAAGTCATTCAATTGACCTTGAAAGAATCGCAACTATTGGAACTCTTAATACGTAATCACGGCCTGGTAGTGACCAAAGAGCGGATATTAGAGAAGGTATGGGGCTACAATTCAGAAACAGAAGAAAATACTATTAACATATATATCCATTATTTGCGCAAGAAATTAAATATCTCCAATTTAAAAACCGTGCGGGGAGTAGGTTATTACTTGCAAAAACAAAATATTGCAAGAACCGCTAATTAACTCTAGAGGTAATTAGCCCAATGGAAGCCGGTACTCATAAAAAAATCAGTCTCTGTCATTTAAATGACAGGGACTGATTTTTTTAAAATTATTAAAAGCAAAAAAAATGATTTAGTATTTCATAGAAGACCTGTGTAGAACCATTAGGGTAATTTCTGAATGAGTTTTAAAAAAGTTGTTGCTGCATGATCCAAACTCTGTAAATCACTTGCGTCTAAATTGGCAAGTTTTGAGGTTAGTACATCCAATTTATTTTTTTTGTCTTTTTCCAGCAATTCCAGGCCTAATGTCGTAAGGCGTATCCGGATGATTCTCCTGTCAACGGGATCATATTCCCGTTGGACGAGCTTTTCTGTTACTAATTTATCAATAATTGGTGTAACCTGTTGTTTTGGCATCAGCATTTCGCCGGCAAGAGCTGACATTGTACAGGCGCCATTTTCTTTTAACAGAATCAGGGCATGCATTTGCATGGGGCTGAGGCCTGTTTTGGACAGTTGGGCTACCGTTCTAAAAAAACGTTTTTCCAAAAGCGGGATTAAATGAAATAGTGTTTCCGCAGTTTTTAGGTCATGCAAGACAAAAGCCCCCTAGTTATTTGTATGAAAAAAACAAAATGGATCAATTTCGTAACAAAGCTGTAACAATTCACCCTTATAATAGTAAGCATTATATGGTAATTGAGCAAGAGGGGAAGTGAAAGGAAGAGTGCTGCCTTATAGTCAATAATTATTGATTGTATATAAATATTAATACAAAATAAATATTTATAGTAACAAGATGAGGGAGGAAGACAATTGGTATCGTTGCAATGGAGTAAACGTTATTCTTATAGTCTACTGGTTATATGTGTGACACTGGTGCTTGCCGGCTGCAATAGCAGGCAGGCGGCCCAAGCCCCGCAGGCTGTAGAAGTTAAGGTAATGCAAGTCATTCAGAAGGATACGCCTATCACCTATGAGTATGTGGGACAAGTGAAGGCCAAACAGGAGGTACAGATTCAATCGAAAGTAGCCGGTAATATTATTGCCAAAATGGTAACAGGCGGTGCCGTAGTTACTGCGGGGCAGCCCCTATTTCAAATTGACCGCCGTCAGTATCAGGCGGCCTTGCGAAATGCCCAGGCTCAATTAGCACAGGCTGAAGCGGTACTCGGCAATTCCCATGCGGATACACTTCGTTACCGGCAGCTTGCCGATCAGAATGCCATTGCCCAGCAGACACTAGACACACAAGTGTCGACGGAGCGGCAAAATGCTGCCGCTGTGGAAGCTTACCAGGCGAATGTGCAGCAGGCAATGGCTGATGTGGAAGATACCTTAATTGTAGCTCCCTTTAGCGGACGTATCAATATTAATGACTTGAGCATTGGCGGTTATGTTGCTGCCGGCTCGACAACACTGGCAACCATTTCCTCAGTAGATCCTATTTTTGTCCAATTCAGTATGAGTGAGAACGAGTATTTGCAGATGGCCCAGCTTGGGCGGGGTACTACTCCCTACGAGTGGGGCAGCAGTGTAAAATTATTGCTCAGCAATGGGCAGCAATACCCGCTTACCGGCCATATTGAACAGGTGGATAACAGCCTGACTACCGATACGGGAACACTTACCCTCAAAGCCCTGTTTGACAATCCGCAGAAGCTGCTTATTCCCGGCATGTTTGCCCGGGTAGTGGCAGAAGGGCAACTACACCGGGGTGCCTTATTGATTCCCCAGCGTGCTGTCCAGCAATTACTGGATAAAAACGTTGTGGTGGTCGCCGGCGAAGGTGATAAAGCCGAGCTGCGGTCAGTAAAAATGGGCTCTCAGGTTGGCAATATGTGGATAGTGGAAGAAGGGCTGACTGTAACTGACCGGGTAGTTGTTGAAGGTGGTACTAAGGTCCAGACAGGAACGCTGCTAAAAGTAGTAACAATAAACGCAGATGAGCTTCAAACTGCGGATAAGCAGTAGGAGGTAGTAGTGTGGCTAAATTTTTCATTGAGCGCCCCGTTTTCGCCATTGTACTGTCTATCGTTATTACGATTGCAGGTCTGATCTCGGCCTTTAATCTGCCAATAGCCCAGTATCCTCAAATTTCTCCGCCCACTGTCAGTATTAGTACAACCTATACAGGGGCAAATGCTGATGTAGTGAATCAAACGGTTGCCCAGGTGCTGGAAGAACAAATAAATGGTGTAGAAAACATGGTATCTATGCAATCTACCAGCTCGGACAGCGGTGCTTATTCACTGCGTATCCAGTTCGAAGCAGGCAAAGATGCGGATATTGCGGCGGTACAGGCCCAGAATCGTGTTTCCCAAGCCACTTCGTCGCTTCCTTCTACTGTGCAAACAACAGGAGTTACGACCAAAAAGTCTACACAGGATATGTCGCTAATGTTTTCCCTGTGGTCTCCTAAGGGTACATATGATACTAATTTCTTGAAGAACTACGGTAGTATTTACCTTCTGGAAAATATTAAGCGTGTCAAAGGTGTCGGCAATGTCATGGAATTCGGCTCAGATTACGGCATGCGCATTTGGCTGCAGCCGGATAAAATGGCACGGCATAATATTACGACAGCAGATGTTACCAGCGCCGTTACCAGTCAGAATGTGCAGGCTGCGGCAGGTACAATCGGCCAGGCCCCTAACTTGCCGGAGCAGGAGTTTCAATATACTGTCCGGATAAAAGGCCGGCTGACAGAAACGGCGGAATTTGAAAATATTATTATCAAAGCCCAGTCTGATGGCTCTTTTGTTCGACTTAAGGACATCGCCAGGGTTGAACTGGGCAGCAAGGACTATACGTTCAGCAGCGAGGTTAACGGTTATCCCACAACCGGCTTCGGCGTCCAATTAAGCAGTGACGCCAACGCATTGGAAACCATTAGCCAAGTAAAGGCAGTGCTTGCAAATGCAGCAAAACAGTTCCCCAGTGACCTGGAATATAAAATTGTCGTTGATAATACCCAGTTTGTACGGGAATCTATGGTGGAAGTGTGCAAGACTCTCGCAGAAGCTCTGGCGCTAGTATTGCTAGTGGTTTTTCTTTTTCTGCAAAATTGGCGGGCTACGCTTATTCCCATGTTGGCGATTCCGGTATCGCTGATCGGAACCTTTGCTGCTTTTATAGCATTGGATTTCTCTATTAATACGCTGACCTTATTTGCCATGGTATTGGCTATCGGGCTGGTTGTGGATGATGCAATTGTCGTGATTGAAGCGGTAGAGCATCACATACGCTATAACTCCCTTAGCCCGCAAGCTGCTACTGTCCGGGCGATGAAGGAGGTTTCCGGTCCTGTTGTTGCTATCGCTTTTGTATTAGCTTCGGTATTTATTCCGGTAGCTTTTTTCGGTGGCACCATGGGTATCTTGTATAAGCAATTTGCCTTGACCATTGCTGTATCTATGGGCTTATCGGCGCTGGTGGCGCTATCACTGACCCCCGCACTCTGTGCGCTGCTCCTTAAACCGCATAACCCGAAAGAACATGGAACAGTGCTTAGCGGTTTGTTTGGGAGATTTAACCGGTGGTTTGATAAAACGGTTGAGGGCTATGGCCAGCGTGTGGTTTGGCTTATCGGACGGGCACGGCTGTGCCTGGTGCTTTTGGCAGTACTCACCATACTGGCAGGCGGTTTATACAAAGCTGTACCTTCCTCTTTTGTGCCAACAGAAGATCAGGGCTTTTTTATTACAGCTATTAATTTGCCAGAGGCAGCCAGTATGAACCGCACCCAGGCGGTAGTGAGCAAGGTAGGTAAAGCAATACACTCGCAAGCGGGAGTGGCAGAGGCAATGATGATAACGGGCTTTGATTTGCTGGGGGGAGGTAATAAATCAAGTGCCGGTGCCATTTTTACCAAGTTAAAACCTTGGGCAGAACGTACAAAAGCAGAACTGGCGGTTAATCAACAAATTGCCAATGTTCTCATGAATAGCGGCAATGTTCCGGAGGCTACCGTGCTTGCTTTTAATCCGCCGTCTTTGCCCGGACTTGGTATGGTTGGCGGTTTTACACTGATGTTGGAAGACCGGGCAGGGAGCTCTGATGAAGAGATGAGCCGTGTATCCAAAGAATTTATTGCTGAAGCTAAAAAACGACCGGAAATAGGTATGATCTATTCTACCTTTTCGGCAAGCACACCGGGGTATGAATTCCAGGTGGATCGGGAAAAAGCGGAGAAACTGGGTGTTGCTGTGGACGATGTGTTTAGTGCCCTGCAAACTTTTCTTGGCGGAGTACAGGTTAATGATTTTAACCGTTTCGGCCGTACCTACAAGGTTATCATGCAGGCCGAAACCCAATTTCGTAATACAACAGATGCCAGCCGGTTCTTTTTTGTACGCAGTTCATCAGGCACGATGGTACCGCTCAATACGTTGATCAAACCAGTACCGGTCAATGCTGCATCCGTTATTACCAGATTCAATGGTTCTCAGGCTATTCAGATTAGCGGCAGTCCCGCGTCAGGGTACAGCTCGGGGGAAGCGATTACCGCTCTGGAGGCTGTAGCTGCTAAGACCTTGCCTGCCGGCTTTAGCTATGAGTGGTCGGGCCAGAGCCGGGAGGAGCAGCAGTCCGGCCAAAAAGCACCGATAGTATTTGGCTTTGCCTTACTCTTTGTATTTTTATGCTTAGCGGCGCTGTATGAGAGTTGGAGTATCCCTTTTGCGGTGATGCTGAGCGTGCCTACCGGCATATTTGGTGCATTCCTGTTCCAGTATACCCGCAACCTGGAGAATAATGTTTATATGCAAATCGGCCTGGTTATGCTGATTGGCTTGGCAGCAAAAAATGCGATCTTGATTGTAGAATTTGCCAAAGTGCGGGTCGACCAGGGGATTAAGCCGGTACAGGCGGCTGTTGAAGCAGCTAAACTGCGCTTGCGGCCAATTATTATGACCTCACTGGCATTTATTATTGGGTGCCTGCCGTTAGCACTTGCCACCGGTGCCGGAGCCGGGGCACGCAATGCCATGGGAACAGCGGTAGTTGGTGGCATGCTTATAGCAACCGGTTTAGGTATATTTCTCATTCCCGTACTGTTTGTCGTTGTGGAAAAACTGACGGAAAGAGCAGTTGGACCCAGCCAGAAAGATCAGTCCGCCAGAGCTATAAAAGAATTAAATTAAGTAGGAGGTTATCTAATGAAGCTCACCAGTTTTTTTACCAAACAAATTATTCCGTTGTTTACTGTAGCAATGCTCTGCCAGCCGGTACTGGCGGCACCTATTGAACTATCGCTTGATGATTGTATCGCTTTAGCACTGAAAAATAATCCTGATATGATTATTGCCAACCTGGATCGGGACAAAAGCCGCTGGGCAGTAAAAGAGGCTCAGGCCGGAAAGGGCGCTGCCGTCAGCTACACCCATACGGACAGCCGGTATAACACTCCACCTACATCTACTATACCCTATTATACCTGGTCGACGGTTTTCGATAATGAAATCGCCCTTAGCGTACCGGTTTACTCGGGAGGAAAGCTAGAGAGCCAAATTAAGCAGGCGAAACTAAATGTAAACGTGGCAGACCTCACAATAGAAGCAACGAAACAACAGCTGAAGCAAACGGTTACTAATTATTATTTCAGTGTGCTTCAATATCACAATGAGTTGGAGGTAAGCCAGGAGACAGTAAATAACTATCTGCGCCACTTGAAAGATGTACAGGCCCAGTACAGCGTCGGCACGGTATCCAAAGCTGATGTATTGTCAAGTGAAGTATCACTGGCTAATGCTCAGGACAGCCTGATTACAGCTCAAAACAACTACGAGCTGGCCATGTCCAACCTTAATAATACTACTGGTCTGCCCTTGGAAAGCGTGTTACAGTTAAAAGAGCAGCTTCAGTATGAAACCTATCCGCTCCAATTGGAAGATTGCGTTTTGTATGCATTGAGAAACCGACCCGAGATGGCTCAACAACAGGCTAAGATTGCAATTGCCAAGGAAGATGGCAAAATTGCTAAAAGCGGTTATTTACCATCCGTTACTTTTGCCGCCGCTCAAGACTGGTATGACGAGGAACTTCCCGGTACCAAAAATAGTAATTGGCTGGTTAGCCTGACTGCATCCTTTAGTGTATTTGATTCAGGACTAAATAAGGCTAAGGTTAAGCAGGCACAGTACAATTTGCATACCGTAACGGAGGAGGCCCGTCAGGAGCAGGATTCCATTGCTCTGGAAGTGCGCCAGTATTATCTCAACATGCGGGAAGCAGAAAAACGAATGAGTACCGGCAAAGTTGCTGTAGAGCAAGCACTGGAAAATTTGAAAATTGCTGAGGTCCGTTATAGTGCAGGCGTTGGAACGAATCTGGATGTTCTTGACTCGGTACTGGCGCTGAATAAAGCAAAAACAAATGATATTCAAGCATTGTACGACTATAATACAAATAAAGCGCAATTGGTAAAAGCCATGGGTGTGCCGGTACAGTAAATAATAAGTGAGGTTATGTTATGCAAGTAATTTGGGGAAAAGTCAGGCAGTATAAAACATGGATTCTGTCGGTTGTATTATTGGCTCTTGTAGCGGCTGGCGGCACTGTCTATTACCAGGGGAAAAACGCTGTTCCCGTAGCTGCCGGCACTACGATGACAGTAGTAAGAGGAGATATCCAGTCAGTAGTATCGGCTACCGGTACAATATCTGCGCTGAACTCGGTTGAAATCAGTTCCCGCGTTACCGGCTTGCTCACTGATGTGAAAGTTAAGGAAAATGATATGGTAAAAGCCGGTCAGGTTTTGGCGGTGCTTGATGATACCACGCTGAAAGCACAAGTTGCGCAATACCGATCGCAATTGGAAAATTATGCGACAATCTATGAGCGCAGCAAGAAACTGGCTGCTATTGGCGGGCAGTCTATTCAGCAATTGGATTCGGACCGTACAAACTATCTTGTGGCTCAGTCTACATATGACAACTATATTTCTCAGCTTGACTATTATGTGATCAAAGCACCGATCGACGGGATGGTTATCGGTAAGCCCACACCTGCTGGTCAGACGGTAGCCCAAGGTATTTCTACACCTCAGGTTATTATGACAATTGCCGATATGTCTAAAATGCAGATTAAGGTTTTAGTCGATGAAACGGATATTGGTCGGGTCAAGCTGGGTCAAGATGTCTCTTTTACCGTCGATGCCTATACTGATAAAACATTCTCCGGCAAGGTAACAAGTATTTCCCGCAGCGCCACTACCTCGTCGAATGTAATTTATTATCCTGTCTATGTTGATGTCGCTGCTTCGGAAGGTCTCCTGTATCCGACAATGACGGCACGTGTCACTATCAATGTCGGTGAGAGTAAGAATGTGCTGGTAGTGCCTCTTTCTGCCATTAAAGAAGAAAAAGGGCAAAAGTATGTACGTTCTATAGTGAATGGGCAAATGCAGAATATATCCGTTAGAACAGGTTTGACCAATGATGAGAATGTGGAAATTCTCAGTGGTCTGACTGAGGGCGTGCAGATTGTACTGCCAACCATAAAAGCAAGCACTACCAGCACAACGAAAAATCAAGGTCCGCCGCCCCCCATTTAGCAGTAGGAGGAAGATAATGGCTATTGCACTTCAGAATGTGACCAAAGTTTATTCTATGGGGGATGCTACCGTACATGCACTGGCAGGTGTGACATTAAGCATTCCTGACGGTGATTTTGCCGCTATTATTGGTCCGTCAGGCTCAGGTAAATCGACACTGATGAACATCTTAGGCTGCCTTGACCGCCCGACCAGCGGCTCCTATTACTTAGGCGGACAGGAAGTGGCAAGTTTTAATGATAACCAGTTAGCGGCAACCCGTAACAAGAAAATCGGATTTGTCTTTCAAAACTTTAATCTGCTGCCACGGATGTCAGCTTTACAAAATGTTGCATTACCACTTGTCTATGGGGGAGGCAATAAACAAACACGTCTGAAAAAGGCGTATGAAACGCTCGGTACCGTCGGACTGGCTGAACGTAAAAACCATCGTCCCAACGAACTGTCTGGCGGCCAGCGGCAGCGGGTAGCGATTGCGCGGGCTCTGGTTAATGATCCGGACCTGCTAATCGCCGATGAGCCGACAGGAAACCTCGATACCAAATCCAGCAATGAGATTATGGACATTTTTTGCAAGCTCAATCAGCAGGGACGTACCATTATTATGGTTACCCATGAGCCGGATATTGCAGCCTTTGCCCGACGGCTTATTCACGTTAGGGATGGCGAAATTATCAGCGATGAAAGCAAAAGAGGGTGAATAGGTGTTTAAGGAAAGTGTACTAATCGCTTTTGACGGATTGAGAGCCAATAAACTTCGGTCTTTGCTTACGATGCTCGGAATAATCATTGGAGTGGGTGCCGTCATTGCCATGGTTTCAATCGGTGTGGGTGTGCAGCAAAAAGTACAAAGTTCAATTGCCAGTTTGGGCAGTAATTTATTAATTGTCATGCCTGGGGCCAATTCACCTTCCGGCGGGGTCCGTCTGGCAGCAGGCTCTAATATTACCTTGACGAGGCAGGATGCCAAGGCAATTGCCCAGGAGATAGCAGGAGTAAATTATGTTGCTCCTAGTGTCAGTCAACAGCAGCAGGTCATTTATGGTAAGCAAAATTGGAAAACTACTATTCAGGGCAGCACACCCGAGTATTTAGCTATCCGTAATTACGCGATTGGATCAGGTGCTTTTTTTACTACTAGTGATGAGAATACACGTGCCCGGGTAGCAGTACTCGGGCAAACGGTGGTAACTAATTTATTTGGTGAAGTTAGCGCTGTTGGTAAGACTGTTCGTATTGGACAGGCTCCTTTTCGCGTTATTGGTGTATTGGAAAGCAAAGGCCAATCTTCGATGGGGCAGGATCAGGATGACTTGATCTTGGTGCCATTAACGACAGCCCAGGAGCGGATGATGGGTATTACCTATCTCAACAACATTAGTATCCAGGTGGAAAATGCCGAGATTATTGACAAAGTACAAGCGGAAGTTACCTCTTTATTAAGAACCAGACACCGATTGGCAGCCAATACGGAAGATGACTTCACAGTGCGTAATTTAACTGCACTTATGGCTACTGCCAATGAAACTACCGGTACCATTACCTTGCTGCTAGGCAATATTGCTGCTATTTCTCTGTTAGTAGGCGGTATTGGCATTATGAACATTATGCTGGTTTCGGTGACTGAGCGAACCCGGGAAGTCGGTATTCGTAAGGCTTTAGGTGCGACTAACAATAATATTCTGCTCCAATTTCTCATAGAAGCGATCATTCTTAGCGTCTCCGGCGGTTTGGTCGGTATCCTTCTCGGCGTGGGTGGAGCAAGAGCTGTTTCAATGATCTTTGGTTGGAACACAGTTATTTCTTATGCCGCTATCCTAGCGTCCTTTGGTGTGTCAGTCATGATTGGTTTATTCTTTGGAGTCTATCCTGCCCGTAAGGCAGCAATGCTTGATACAATTGATGCGCTTCGCTATGAATGAAATAATTATAGAACTTTTATGAGAAGAAACGAGGATTTTCGAGGGTTTTTTCTCAACCGGAGAGAATACTATACTGTTATAGTGATAGCATTGTTAACGGGAGGAACCTTCATGCGCAAAGACTGGGATACTTATTTCTTGGATATTGCTTTTCAGGTCGCTGAGCGCAGTACATGCTTACGGCGTCATGTAGGAGCGGTTATCGCCAAGGATAAGCGGATAAAAGGAACGGGTTATAATGGGAGTCCGGCAGGTTTGCCCCATTGTATCGATGACGGCTGCGAGATGCAGGATGGCCATTGTATACGGTGTATTCATGCCGAACCGAATGCTTTGCTGGAGTGTACTCCTGACGAGCGGCGGGGGGCAACGTTGTATTGCACAGACCGGCCTTGCCCGGAGTGCCAAAAGCTTATCATAACTTCAGGAATAGCCAAAATTGTATATGGGCGGGACTATGAACCTCATGTGGATTGGTTTAAGCTGGCACCCTGGATCGAGGTAGTGCATTTGCCCAGAAATGAACCGTTGAATCATGGAAATAAGCTGGAGTAAAACGGAGAGGTATATCGCATTTTAAGATGTGATACACCTCTCCGTTCTATATATACTAGAATTTATAAATTTGCAAAGATAGGGAACTAGGCAAGTCAAGGGTTAGAGAAAGATAGTGCTCGTTCTGTACTTTTGCCTTGACGCAAAAGTACCAAAAAGTCAAGACCAGTACGGAAATGGCCTTGGAAGCAGGCCTCCCTTGCTAAAATTCCGAAAACTCGCTGCGCTCAAACAGTCGGAATTTCTTTACGCAAGGAAGACCTGCTTCCACCCTTCGGGACGGCCATTTCCGTAAGGGTCGCAGGATACGAAGACAAGGAACGGAAGGAATAGAAAGCACCGTCTTCTTCGTTCCTCTGGTCCCCGTTCTTCGGCCATTTCTGAAAAAAGGCGCTCCGTAGGATGGAAAACGGCCAGCTTACGTTAAAAAATCCGTTTGTTTGAGCGAAGCGAGTTTCACGGATTTTAGTAAGCTGGCCGTTTTCCAAGCCTTTTTGCAAGACTAGGCCTAGAATTTGCATAATAGGAAGTTACCGCTTCGCTTGTAACTAAGCGATTCGTATGGCTGCATAGCAGCCAACTCTCTGCTTATGTTTCGATGACAAAAGGACAAGCCGGGTATTTTCTATTGAGTCTGCCAAGCCTTATAGATCAAGGCTAGAGGAGTGTAGCCAAGAAGATAGTTAGCCGAGAGAGGACCGCGTTGGCGGTTTTTTTTATTTTGGGCGATTAATAAGACGAAGAATTCAGTTTTCTTATTGCGAATAGCATAAGCCGACTATATAATTAATTATAGAACATATGTTTTACTGAACGGAGGGAGTAAATATATGGAGTTAGCGCGTGCAAAAGAGATTTTAACGGTATTAGCTGATGGTGTGGACCCTTATACAGGAGAAATCTTTCCGCCCAATAGTCCCTACCAACAGCCGGATGTTATTCGTGCTCTATACATGGCAATCAATGCGCTTGCAGGCGATTGCGGCAATAAAGTGCAGAAAAAATTACCTGATAATGCTGGTACTCCGTGGACAAGAGAGCAAGAAGAGATAGTAATTAGCTGCCATAATAAGGGAATGACAGTTAAAGAAATTGCAGCGCAGATGAGGCGAACGGATGGTTCCATAAAGGCTAGATTAGAAAAGCTTGGATTGATGCCAGGATGAAGAAAAAGGGGACAGTCCCCTTTTCAGACTATAGATATAGGCCAAAATGCTTTAATTAGAATAATGCTGCTGCCAGCAATACTGCCCGTGATGTACTTTTTCCTTGATGAAAAAGTACCAAAAAATCAAGACCTGTGCAGAAATTGCCTTGTAAAAAGGCCTCCCTTGCGGAAAGGACATAAACTCGCTGCACTCAGACAATGTCCTTTCTGTTCGCAAGGAAGGCCTTTTTACACCCTTCGGGACGGCAATTTCTGCAATGGTCGCAGGATACGAAAACAAGGAACTTTCTATTGAACTGCCAGGCCTTATAGATCAAGGCTCGGGCATTATAGCCAAGAGGATAGTTAGCCGGGAGAGGACCGCTTTAGCAGTTTTTTTGTTTGATTAGCTGAATTAAACAAAAGAAACACGTTTATTAGTCATAATAATACTTGGCTTTTGTCAGGGAAAATGTATAATATAATATTATACACGTATACATATGTGTTTTATAAAGAAACAAACATGCAGAATATGCAAGAAAGGCGTGAGATTATGAAAGTTGTTGTCACTGTCGTCGGTCAGGATCGTGTAGGGATTATTGCTACAGTCAGCGCCGTGTTAGCTGAAAATCAAATCAATATTGTTAATATCAACCAAAATATTGTGGATGGTTTTTTTAACATGGTCTTAATTGCCGATATGGCTAATGCTAATATTCAGCTGAAAGATTTGCAGCATATTCTGCAGCAAAAGGGCGAAGAGTTAGGATTGCAGATTAAAGCTCAGCATGAAGATATTTTTCGGATCATGCACCGGATTTAAAGTTGACAGGAGGTAGGACATGCTAACAATACAAGACATACTGGAAACCAACCGGATGATCGAAGAAAACAAACTGGATGTGCGGACAATAACACTGGGAATCAGCTTGCGCGATTGCGCTCATCCTGATGTAACGATATTTTGTCAGAATGTTTATGAGAAAATTACCCGGGCAGCACAAAACCTGGTTCGCGTAGGCGAAGACATTGAAGCGGAGTACGGTATTCCCATTATTAACAAGCGTATTTCTGTCACTCCCATCGCCATTGCCGCCGAAAGCTGCCGTACGGATAGTTATGTACCGGTTGCAGAAGCGCTTGACCGGGCAGCTAAGGCCGTAGGTGTTAATTTTATCGGTGGTTTTAGTGCATTAGTCGATAAGGGATATACAAAAGGAGACCGCATTTTACTCCAGTCCATTCCCGAAGCTTTAGCTTTAACCGAGCGGGTATGCAGTTCAGTGAGCGTAGGTTCTACTAAGGCAGGCATTAATATGGATGCCGTAAAAGAAATGGGTATCCTGATTAAGCGGACAGCTGAACTGACCAAAGACCGCGATGCGCTAGGCTGTGCGAAATTAGTGGTTTTTGCAAATGCGGTAGAGGATAATCCGTTCATGGCAGGTGCCTTTCACGGTGTAACTGAGCCGGAAATGAATATTAATGTTGGTGTCAGCGGCCCCGGCGTTGTTAAACGGGCGCTGGAAGAAGTACGGGGCGCGGAATTTGATATTGTGGCGGAAACGATAAAAAAGACTGCTTTCAAAATAACCCGCGTTGGTCAATTGGTAGCGCAAGAAGCGGCCAAACGCCTGGGAGTGCCTTTTGGAATTGTTGACTTGTCACTAGCGCCTACACCGGCCGTAGGTGACAGCGTAGCTTACATTTTAGAAGAAATGGGGCTGGAAAGCTGTGGTGCACCAGGCACAACGGCAGCGCTCGCGCTTTTAAACGATGCTGTCAAAAAAGGCGGTCTCATGGCCTCATCCCATGTTGGCGGCTTAAGCGGTGCTTTTATTCCGGTCAGTGAAGATGCCGGTATGATTGCTGCCGTTGAAAGAGGAAGTCTAACTTTAGAAAAGCTGGAAGCGATGACGTGTGTTTGTTCAGTCGGTTTGGATATGATTGTTGTCCCTGGCGATACACCGGAGTCAACTATTTCCGCTATTATTGCTGATGAAGCAGCTATCGGGATGATCAATAACAAAACCACTGCGGTACGCATTATTCCCGTACCAGGCAAAACGGTAGGCGACCGGGTTGAATTCGGAGGCCTCTTAGGCCATAGCCCTGTTTTGGCAGTGAACCGTTTTGGATCAGTTGATTTTATCGCCCGCGGCGGACGAATACCAGCTCCTGTTCGCAGCTTAACAAATTAAGATATAGTAACTAAAACTAAAAAAGGTCCGTCCTTGGCGATGAACTAGTAAAATAGTTATTGCTTAAGGACGGACCTTTTGTGATCTTATTAGAAAGTATAAATTGTAAAGGCTGAGTTTATTTTTCTATAAGCTTTATAAAGATCTCTACTAACTGTGGATCAAATTGGGAACCGGAACAATGTTGTATTTCAGCAATTGCTGCTGCACCGGTCATGGCCTGGCGGTAAGGCCGGTCATTAGTCATAGCATCATAGGCATCGGCAATACCTAATATGCGGCAGGCCAGGGGAATATCGGCAGCTGTTAAGCCTAAAGGGTAACCTTGGCCATCCCAGCGTTCGTGATGCTTTAAAATCCAATCGGCAATTGGTGTCAGATCCGGTGAAGACTGGGCAATGCGGTAGCCAATTTCGGAATGGCGCTGCATAATGACGTATTCTTCAGCAGTCAATTTGCCTGGTTTAAAAAGAATATGGTCAGGAACACCAACTTTGCCGATATCGTGAAAGCGGGCAAGCAGCCGCAAATCGGAAATGATGCTTGCCGTCAGACCTAGAGCATTTCCCATGTCGGCAACGATATCCTGCAGACGGTCGGCATGGCCGTCTGTAATGAAATCACGGGCTTCCATTGCTGTTGAAAGTGTTTGCACAATAGCACTGCGGTTGCTTTGACTGTGATGCAGTTTTTCCCGATACATATTATTGTCGGCTTCTTTAAATACTGCATTCATAGAGACTGTTGGATCCGACTTATTTGCCATACCAACTGAAATGCTGATAGGAATAAGCGGATTAGACTGGCTGTATTCATTGCTGGCCGTACGGATGCGCCGGCAGGCTTGTTCTGTGGCCTCAATGTCACTGAAGGGCATCAATATGGCAAACTCGTCACCGCCAATACGGGCAACTACATCACTTGTGCGAAAGCAACTGCGAATAACATGAGCGGTTGCTTTCAGCAGGGCATCGCCTTGGGAATGCCCTAATGTGTCATTGACAAGCTTGAGACCGTCTAAGTCACAGACGATTAGGCCGACAGGACATTGACGGCAGTCTTCCAGTCTGAGCATTTCCTCTTCGAAATAGAGTCGGTTGTACAAACCGGTTACAGGGTCATGCAGTCCAATATAGCGCAGTTGCTGCTCCATCTGCTTACGATCGGTAATATCGCGCACGATAGCCAATATATCACCATGGCGGCAAGAGACAAAGCGCATCTCCCGGTGACGCAGTTGATCGTCAATCTGGATTTCAAATTCAAAGCTTTGATTCTTTTTGCTTTGCCACGTTTCTTCCACATAATATAAAATACGGTCAGTTAAATTATCCGGTAAGAATTCGCCGATGTTTCGTCCAATCAGCATTTCCCCTATAGGCAGAGCCAAGTGGAAATCACGGGCCGCTTTTAACCACAAAATAGTCCCTTCATGATCAAGGCGAAGAATAAAATCAGGATAAGCTTCAATAAGCGCCCGGATATGAGATTCGCTGGCTTGTAGAGCCTGTTCTATTTTACGGCGCTCGATTAATTCTTCCTGTACTGATTGGTAAAGCTGGGCATTATCAAGGGCGAGTGAAGCCAGTTCGGCAAAGCTTTGTAAAAATGTAAGCTCACCGGTACTGATTTCCCGGTCTTCGGCATAATTCATACCAAAAACGCCAATAATTTTTCCGTCTGATTTAAGAGGTATACCAACAGAGGTACGGGCAATGTCAAGATTGGCGTAGGGCAGGCGATTACTCCACTGATGGTAATTACGAATAACCAAGGGCTGCTGTGTTTCCCAAACCTTGCCTACCAGTCCTTCTCCTTTTTGCTGGCGATAACCTATCTCCCGCAAGTCAAGACCAATGCGTATCTTTAACTCCATATATTGTTCGTCCTCAGTCAGCAGGCTGATAAAACCATATTGGGACTTACCGAATTCAGAGGCTGTACGAACGATAGAGGCCAGTAAGTCATCCGAGGCAAGACGGCTCATCAGAGCCAGCGAGGTTTTATGAAGCAGATTCAGATACTCATTGTGGTGACGAAGCTGTTCATCATTGGCTAGCAATTCATCACATTGCTGACGCAATTCTTCTTCCATCGCAGTTACTTCTTCGTAGGCAGCGGTCAATTCTTCATTACTAGTCAGTAGATGCTGTTCTTTGTTTACAAGTCTAGCTGTGTAACGGGTAATAAGAAAATACAGCATGACAGTAGTAACCGTAATGAAGAACCATCCCTTAACCACCTCTAACTGCTGCAGCAGTTGCTTGTCGCTAATTAAAGAATCCAGTGCCAAACCGGAAAATAATATCCAGAAGCAACCGACAATGAGGTAAGTAAGGCAGATGGTCAAAGCGGGGCGCTGAAAAGAGAAACCCATATACAAACACCTCCGGACGCATCACGGCAGCGGCTAATAAAGAAAAATCAGATTCAGTGCCGATTTATACAATATTTCGTTACTTCGTTACTATATTTCATTTTCCTGCAGGTTAGGATATTTATGGATACACATAAAGCATAAAATAGGAGAGAGTACTGTGACCAACGATACCAGGCTGCCTAATTATTGTCCCTTGTGGCCCGAAACGGTGATTTTCTGGGGGGCTGGGGCAACAAGAGCACTTTTTCTGCGGACTACAGCTGAATTAGGACAAGCAGTATATCAGCTTTCCAATCAAGGCGAGCCGCTCATTGAGCGTGTTACCCGGCAATTTTCCTTAGCGGCAATAGCTGCTCCGATTGGTGATCTGTTTACAGTGCTTAGTGAGCAAGATGATTGTACGAGTGCATTAATCAGGCTTTTTCCTGCTATGACTCAGCAGGAGCGTTACCTGAGGCGCGAGCAATTGCGTCGCACCTATGACTGGGCTACATTATGCCGACTGGTACATGTTTGTCCAGGACATTCGGCACAGGATTTTCGGCTTCAGGATTTGTTTACCCTATTGGATATGCACATTGAAAGCCA
>Ga0366778_1021_pt1 | contig 25696 bp, 24 predicted proteins | sample BONcelHN113001E9_FD_207058 | JGI IMG/M metagenome (GOLD analysis project Ga0366778, IMG submission 207058) | Enriched cells from coal bed in the Powder River Basin, Montana, United States - BONCAT cells N11 rep2 HSBNCT.N11.300.1.E9 ...
ATTACATACTAAATAAAAGGAGGAAACAATGGAAATTACATCAAATTATGGAATTATTAGCTTGATCCCAGTATTAGTAGTTATTGTTACTGCCATTATCACGAGAAGAACCGTCGAGCCTTTGATTATAGGTGCATTGGTTGGCTATGTCATTCTTTATAAGACATCATTCTTCACGGAATTTTTAGGTGGCCTCTCTGCAACGATTTCAGAAAACGGTTGGTTTATTTTAGTCTTCGGATTATTTGGAATGGTTGTGATGTTGCTGGAGAAATCCGGCGGTGCTCTCGGCTTTTCTGATTTTGGCACAAAAGTAGCGAAGACGAGGGCGTCATCGATTATAATCACGTGGATTCTTGGGATTCTTGTATTTATCGATGATTATTTAAACAATTTAGGCGTGGGCACTGCAATGAGAAATATCACAGATAAATATAAAGTATCAAGAGAACTCTTGGCTTATGTTATCAACTCAACCGGAGCAGCTGTATGCGTTCTTGTTCCAATGTCTTCTTGGGCAATTCTAATGATATCTATCTATGAAAATCTCGGTGTGGAAGTCGGAGGAAGCAGCTATACTGCATATGTTCATACAATACCTTTCATCTTTTATGCATGGATCGCAGTCATCATCGTACCGTTGATTGCATTAAAGATCGTACCGCTTTGGGGGCCTATGAAGAAAGCTCAGTTAAGAGCGGATGAAGGAAATCTATTCCCTCATCAGGCAGAAGTTCAAGAAATGGAAGGGTATCAGATCACGAAAACTAGTATGTGGAATTTTATTATTCCTATGGCGGCGCTCATTGCTGTTACCATCTATAAAAATGATATCCTGATTGGTATGGCAGTAGGATTTGTCGTATGCCTCATCCTATATATTCCTCAGAAAATTATGACTTTGGGTGAGTTTTGTGATCATTCCGTTGAAGGGTTTAAGAGTATGGTTCTGGTTACAGCAATTGTAATTTCTGCATTTTTATTGCAGAAAGCCAATGGAGACCTTGGACTTACAGAATATGTGATATCAATTGCCGCACCGGTATTAAGTGCAAATCTCCTACCGGTAGTAACCTTTATTATCTGTGCTATAATTGCAGTTTGCACCGGAAGCTTCTGGGGAACTATGACAATTGCATCACCGATTTTAATTCCGTTAGCACTCAGCTTAGGTGCAGACCCCATCATTATTGGAGGAGCGATCATCTCCGCAGGTGCATTTGGAAGCCACGCTTGCTTCTATGGTGATGCCGTTACATTGGCATCGGCAGTTACAGGGATTACGAATACTGATTATGCGAAAACGGCTCTCCCAATGATTGCAGCACCTGCATTAATTGCGATCATACTCTTTACTGTAATTGGATTCGTTCTTTAAAACTATATAACTGTTAGGAGATATTGACTATGAATAAGGGAAAAATAAAAATTGGAATGACGCAGTTTGCATGTGTAGATGATAGGGAAAGAAATTTAAAAAAGGCAGAAGAACAAATCAGGGAAATGGCGGCGAAAGGTGCGAAGGTTATCTGCACGCAGGAGCTTTTTAATGGGTTGTATTTTGCGCAGATTATCGACTATACAAAGTATGATTGGGCTGAGCCTGTTGATGGGCCGACAAACCGGCACATACAGAACCTTGCGAAAGAATTGGACGTTGTTATCGTCAGCTGTTATTACGAGTATGCCATGGACGGGGTTTATTACAATTCTGCAGCGGTATTTGACGCTGACGGAGCACTCCTGGGCAATTACAGAAAGCACCATATTCCGGAGGGACCACAATACATCGAAAAATACTATTTTACACCGGGGGACTCTCCCTATCTGGTATTCAGATCAAAATACGGAACCTTTGGCGTCCTCATCTGCTGGGATGAATGGTTTCCGGAGCCAAGCCGGATTTTGGCATTAAAAGGAGCAGATTTCATTTTTTATCCTTCCGCCATTGGTTCGGAACCCGACAATCCTGACCTCGACACATCCCAGACATGGATCGACGCAGTCAAAGCACACGGAATCCACAATAACTTCTATGTTTGTGCCTGCAACAGAGTAGGCAGGGAAGACGCGGCGGACGGCAGCGGGCACATGGAGTTTTACGGCAGAAGCTTTGTTTCTGACCCCTGGGGCAGCGTTCTTGTAGAAGGTAAGCGCAAAGAAGAGGATATGATTGTCGCAGAGCTGGATTTGGATGAGATAAAAAGGGCGAGAGATATCCTTCAATTTCATCGAGACAGAAGGGTCGACTCTTATGGAGAAATACTGAAGCTACATATATCTGAGTAGGTTCAAGTGGAAAGGAGCAGCAGATATGAATGCCGATCTGATCATCAAGAGTAATGCAATATTTGACAGTGTGGCGAAAGCCCCCTTCAACGGGTTTGTGGCCATAAAAGGGAATAAAATAATAGGGGTCGGTCAAAGGGCGGATTCGATCAGCTATACCGGAACCGACACCAGGGTATATGACTTCGGGGGAAAGCTGGTCATGGCGGGATTTCATGACAGCCATACCCATTTGTTGATGGCAGGCATGTTCCAATCGTATGTTAACCTGTTAAACGCCAAATCCGAAGAAGAGGCGGCAAGGATGGTAAAAGACGCATCGGAAAAGAATGAGGAAGATGGCTGGATCATCGGTTTCAGCTGGTATCATGTGTTCTGGGATAACAGAGTACTCCCGACAAAGAGATCCCTTGATGTATATTTTCCTGACAGACCGGTATTTCTTGTGAATGCTGAGGCTCATGGCGCATGGGTAAACAGCAAAGCGCTTGAAATTGCAGGTATTACAAAGGATACTCCAAATCCTTTCGGCGGAGAAATCGCCAGAGACGATAACGGAGAAGCAACCGGTTTTCTCTACGAATCAGCACTAGGCTTGGTGGGTAAATATGCGCTTGTTTTCAGTAAAGAAAAAGAAAAAGAACTGATCCGGGCATATATGGACGGAGCCGCGGAATACGGAATCACATCGGTGAATGATGTGCAGCCATATTTTCATGGGAACATGGGAAACCTTGAGGTCTATAGTGAAATGGACAAAAAGGGAGAATTGTCTGTGAGAATCCATGCTGCGCCTGATTTACTTGGGGATCTGAAGGAAATTGAAGCGTGGAGAGATAAATATCGGTCGGAAATGCTCAGGGTTGAAATGCTGAAACAATTTCTTGACGGCGTAAGCACAACGCATACGGCTCTTGTTATCGAAGAATATACCGATGCTCCGGGAAATTTCGGCATATCACTAAATGATACGGAAGCAATTAAAAATGCCATCCCTGAAGCACACAAGAGAGGCTTTTCGGTGAAGCTGCATTCCTGCGGAGATCAATCAGCGCGTATGGGGCTCGATTATTTTGAAAATGCAATAAAGCTACACGGAAAAAACAAATGTCGCCATGCAATTGAGCATGTTGAACTAATTAAAGAAGAGGATATCATAAGGTTTGGCGAGCTTGGCATCATCCCGTCGGTACAGCCCGAACATATTGCGCTGACGCAGACGTTTGCTGAAAACCCATATCCTGTAACTTTGGGAAAAGACAGGGCGGATAAGACTTGGCCATTTAAAAGCCTCTATCAATCTGCCGGAATTCTTGCAATCGGAAGTGACTGCCCTGTTGTGGACAACAATCCTTTCCTGGAAATATACAGGGCTGTTACGCGGCTTCACAATGATGGTACGCCTGAAGGGGGCTGGAACCCGTCAGAAAAGCTGTCAATGTATGAGATACTAAGGTGTTATACGTATGGTTCTGCATATGGGGTAAACAGGGAAGATGAACTTGGAACCCTGGAAGTCGGAAAATTTGCGGATGTTATCGTGATTGACAGAAACCTGTTTGATGTGGACGATTCGGAAATCATGGACAGTAAAGTTGTTTTAACCATAATGGACGGAGTTGTCAGGTTCGAAAGATAACGAAAGGTTTCCAATAAAAAAAATCAAATAAGCCCAAAAGGCAAAAATATGCCGGCTCTGTTGCATGGAACATGAGCCGGCTTTTTTTATACAGTAGGAAATATCGTCTCCCTACTGTATAAAAAAAGGTGTGCAGAGGGGGCACCCCTCGCCATTAAAGGAGGGTGCTCAGGCTGCTTGCAGCCGCCGAAGGGAACCTTGGGTTCCCTAGCCTTTTTGCCCCAAGCTCGCTTGGATAGGCAAAACGGACAGCAGGGAGCGAAGCGAGTCGGAGGCGCACCAAATGCGCCGTTGCGGAAGTGGCGTCAGCCACTTTTTTTATCAAAATGGTTTTAATAATACAAATCCGAAGGACCTTTGTATTCCTGTATCGTATTTCCGCCGTCAACGATAAAGGACTGGCCGGTGATATAAGATGCTTCTTTGGAAGCGAGGAAAACAATCATATTTGCAACTTCAGTGGGTGTGCCTCCGCGACCTGCAGGTGTATTCAGTCCTCCCGCTGCTTCGCTTTCCGTCTGGGATGCAGTGGCAATCCAGCCAGGCAGAACATTATTGATCATAATGTTATCTTTGGCGTTCTCGATGGCGATGGCTTTGCTCATGCCGATAACGGCAGCCTTAGCAGCGCTGTAGGCAGCTTCTCCGGGATTGCTGACGACGGGTCCCGTAACGGAGGATACGTTCACGATTCGGCCGTATTTTCGTAGTTTCATATGGGGAAGCACCTTTCTCGTCACATTGAAGCACAGTGTCAGATTCCTGCTGATGGAGAGATCCCAATCCTCATTCCTCAAATCTGCAAACTCCGTGAAATCCTCAGCCTCACCTACTTGAGTCATGCCGGCATTGTTTACGAGAACATCGATTGCGCCAAAGTCTGATATGACTTTACTGATGACCTCCTCTACCTGATCTCGATCCATAAGGTCAGCGATATAGCCTTTTGCCTCGATGCCCAGGGACCTCAACTCCTGCGCCCGCTCGTGAATACGGTTTGTGGTAGAGATCAAAGCAATTCTTCCTTCCAGCTGTCCCAGGATACTGGCAGTACAGAATCCGATTCCTGTTTTGCTTCCTGCTCCCGTAACGAGGCAGACTTGATTTTTATAATTTATAAATTGATCCATGAAGCTCTCCTATCTTTATATCAATTATAGCGTAATTGTATCATAAAAACATGATGGAATAAAATCGGAACATCTGTTTACTTTTTTTTGTAAATGTGATAGTATGTTCGTAAGAATAGATTAAGTGTTCGTTTGAAAAGAGAATTAAGGAGGAACTTTCTGATGGAGCCACTCAAGGACCGTGAACGAAAAATACTCACATATATGAAAGAAGAAATCAAGAAAAAAGGGTATCCGCCTACGGTGAGGGAAATGTGTACCGCTCTGGGCATCAAATCCACTTCAACGACCCATAAGGATCTCGAGAACCTGGAGATGAAGGGGTATATTAAGAAAGACCCTGCGAAGCCCCGTGCGCTGATGATCATCGATCCGGAAACCGGCAAAGGGTTTGGTGATTCGGAAATGGCAGCGCCGATTCGAGAGCAAGGGGAAAGAGCTGATGTAGTTGATATCCCGGTCATCGGCAGAATCGCTGCCGGCACGCCGATCCTTGCGGAGCAAAATATTGATGACACCATACCGGTTCCGGCTCGCTTTTTATCGAAGGGAAACAGTTTTATGCTTACGGTAAAAGGGGAGAGCATGGTGGAAGCTGGGATTCTGGACGGAGATTATATTCTGGTGCACCAGCAAAATACGGCCAACAACGGGGACATCGTCGTCGCTATGGTAGACGGCTTCGAGAGCGAAGCTACCGTCAAGACCTTCTACAAGGAAAAAGGACATGTCCGTCTCCAGCCTGAGAATCAGTTTATGAGCCCAATCATCGTCAGTGATGTCAAGATTCTTGGCCTTGTAAAAGGTGTTTTCAGATATCTCTAATATGATCTGATCAAAAAAGTAAGAAAAAATAAAATGGGCAGTTCATCTGCCCATTTCGTTTTGAAGGGAATTGTTACCATGTATTCGGACGTTGAAAGAAAAATTATTGAATGAAAAACGAAAAAGAGGCAGATGAGATCTGCCTCTTTTTTGAAATATGATAAACCTAAAGTTTAACTATTTAATCATGTTGTCTACGGAATCCAGAACCTTATCCAGGATTGCCAATGCTTCTCTTAATTCAGTCTCTGTAATGTTAAGCGGAGGACAAACTAAAATCATATTTTCGTGGCAATAAGTTGAGAATCCTTCTACCTTTAACATTCCAGTGATTTTAGGCATCAAACCTTCTGTATCGTTATTAAATGCAACGATTGGTTGACGGGTTTCCTTGTTCTTAACCAGTTCTACACAGCTGAACAATCCGATATGTCTAACCTGGCCAACGCTTGCATGCTTCTTTTCGAATTCGTCAAGGATGTCAGCAAGAACTTTACCCAGCTTCTTAACGTTTTCTGCAATGTTTTCTTCTTTGTAAGCGTCAATCGTTGCAATTGTTGTTGCGCAGCCCATTGGATGAGCGCTGTAGGTAAGCCCATTGAACATTTTCTTTTCATCGAAGACTTTTGCAATCTTTTCTGAAACGATAACGCCGCCAAGAGGAACATAACCGCAAGTTGCACCTTTTGCAAATGTTACAAGATCAGGCTTTACGTTGAACTGATGGAATGCAAATGCAGTACCTGTTCTGTAGAAACCGGCCATAACTTCATCCATAACCAATACGATATTGTACTTGTCGCAAAGAGCTCGAACTCCTTCATAATATCCGGCAGGCGGAATCAAAATACCATTGGATCCTACTACTGTTTCAAAGAAAATAGCAGCGATCTGATCTGGTCCTTCATAAAGGAATTGGTTTTCCAATAACTCAAGATAGAAAGCAGTAACATCTGCTTCAGATTTGAAGTTACAAGCTTTCGGTGCTCTGTAAGCATATGGGCCATCAAACTTGATGCATCCAGGAACGCCCGGTTCAGCAATAAATCTTCTAGGTTCTCCCGTCAGTGCACTTGCTCCGAAAGTTGCGCCGTGATAGCTTCTGTATGCGGAGAAGATCTTCCATTTCCCTGTGTAAGCTTTTGCAAATTTCATTGCGTTTTCATTTGCTTCTGCACCGGCGTTTGTAAAGAAGATCTTTGCGCCTTCAAGGCCCGACATTTCGACGAGTCTCTGAGCTGCTTCGGAACGAACGTCTACGGAGTATCCTGGGCCCATGAATGCCATTTTTTCTGCCTGATCCTTGATCGCCTGAATCAGCTTCTTATGTCCGTGACCTAAGTTAGCATTTACAAGTTGCGCGGACATATCGTAGTATTTCTTGCCATCCTCATCCCAGAAGTAGATACCTTCTGCTTTGGAAACAACCATAGGATTGATCTTTTTCTGTGCACTCCAGGAATACAGATTGTATTTCAAACCTTGTTCTTTAATATTTGACATAGTAATTATCTCCTTTTACGAAAATTTTGGGGCTGTGGCTTCACAGCCCCAACTAGATATGTTTTTATTTTATTTATGAAGCGGTTAAACTAGCATGCCGCTTGAAGGATCGTATTATTTAAAAGCGTTTCTGATTTCTTCGTCAAACAGATCTTCATCCTTTGGCTGGAAGGAAGGAATCGGTCTTGAAACGTAAGTGAAGTTCAAAAGATCCTTCCAGGTTGCATTGTGGGAAATACTGTTATGTCCCCATGTTCCGCAGCCTAATGTCATGGACATTGGGAATCCGGAGGTCCAGGAACCACTGTTTGTCAGTGACTGAGGAGCGTTGACGCAAACTTTGCATACCGGAACGATATCACTGAGCTTTGAAACTCTTTCGTCGATGGTGGTATGGATACCGCAGCTGTGGCCCTTGCCTTGATATTCAAAGATATTAAGCATTTGCTGAATTGCATCGTCGAAATCCTTGGCTTTTCTTAAAGCGGCAACTGGGGAAAGCTTTTCGCCAGTGAATGGGAATTCGTTTCCATAACCGGCGTTTTCTTCAGCGATCAGCATTTTTGTTCCTTCAGGAACATTAATTCCTGCCATTTCAGCGATCTTAGCAGCAGGCTGTGCAACGACGTGTCTGTTCAGGTCGTGATTTGCAGGGCTTTCCGGCCAGATCGTTTTCAGCAGCTTCGCTTTTTCTTCGGAACCATCCTTTAATATTGCAGCACCAACCTTAGCCATTGCTTCAACGAATGCATCGTAGCATTCTTCTAATACGATAATATTATTTTCAGTGGAGCAGGAAGTAGCGTTGTCAAAGGTCTTGGATTTCATGATCAGTGTTGCAACGTCATCCATTTTGGTTGTACCATCAACAATCGTAACAACGTTACCCGTTCCTACACCAATTGCCGGGTTACCGGAGGAGTATGCCTGTCTAACCATTGGAGTTCCGCCTGTTGCAAGAATGAAGTCAACCTGTTTCATGATTTCGGCTGATGTTTCAATACTAACATAATCTGGAGCAACTGCCTGTACCAAATCTTCAGGAGCATCAAACTTCTTCAGTATGCTTCTGATCATTTCGGTTACTTCCCAGTTTGTATTTCTTGCTTTTGGATGCGGTGCAAGGATGATCGCATTTCTGGTCTTAAGAGCCATAAGGGACTTAACGACTGGAGTTGCTTCTCCGTTGGTTACCGGGATGATGGCACCGATAACACCCATTGGTTTCGCGTATTTTTCCATGCCCATTTTTTCATCTGTCTCTACAAGTCCGACGGACTTCTGGCCCTTCATTTGGAAGTATGTTCCCTTGACCTTGCCAAACATTTTTAACTGCTTGTCACCGGGGATACCCATTCCGGATTCCTCTACAAGCTTTTCACCAAACTTAAGTGCAACGTCAGGCTGAGTAAGCGCATAAGCAACTGCTGCCGTCAACTGGTCTACCTTTTCCTGAGTGAAATTTTCGGCGATCTTTTGTGCAGCATGTCCTTTTGCAACCAAACCTGCTACATATTCAGCGTAATTAACTGACATATTCAACATTCCTCCTTAAAAATATAAATTGATTTTATTAACATAACTATATTATGCAATGCTTATGCCAAAACTATGAATGAATGATCAAAATTAAGGGATGGGGACCCTTGAAGCTTTGGAAATGCTGGGTAGAGGGGGATAAAGAATTGTCATAAGCGGTTGTTTTCCAGAAAAACATGTCAGATTATGGTGAAAAAGGAAAAGATGTTGATTCATTATTGTATCGGAAATGCGATGCATACTGGTTTTTAACGGATGAATCGCCCTGAAATGAGCATATTTAGCTTGATACAGAATAGTATCGCTGATACTATTCTGTATCAGCGATCTGATATTTATGAAGCTTACGGACAATCGTAGGCTGGCTGACGCCTAAGGCTTTCGCCATCGCTCTTGTCGTTATGTATTTTTCTTGCGCCTTTAGTAGGATTTCACGTTCTGCATGGTCAAGAGCTTTCTTCAGGCTCTTTACGGTCGTAGTGCTTGTGATATCAATGCCGCTAGTGGTCTCGTGGATGAAGCTGGGCAGATTTTCCGGCAGAATAACAGCACCCTTTGTCGTTATGACCAGCCTCTCGATAATATTCTGAAGCTCGCGGACATTGCCCGGCCAGGGATACTTCATCAGAATGGCAATGGTCTTCGAATCAATTTCTTTATGCTCTTTCATTTTAATGTTGTTTTGATTGAGGAAGATTCGAATCATTGGAATAATATCCTCAGGCCTCTCTCTAAGCGGAGGGATGCTGATGGGAACGACATTCAGCCTGTAATATAAATCTTCTCTGAATTTTCCTTCACGGACAAGCGCCATCAGGTCTCTGTTGGTGGCCGAAATAATCCTTACATTGACAGGAATACTTTCTACTCCGCCAACTCTTGTGATTTCACGTTCTTGCAGCACCTGAAGCAATTTGACCTGGAGATTAAGCGGAAGCTCGGAAATTTCATCTAGGAAAATGGTCCCTTTTTCTGCAGTTTCGAATAAACCCTTTTTACCGTCTTTACGGGAACCGGTAAATGCACCGCTTTCGTATCCAAAGAGCTCGGATTCGATCAGATTTTCAGGGATGGCGCCGCAGTTGACCTTAATATATGGATAGCTTTTGCGGCTGCCGTTTTCATGGAGCAGCTTTGCAATCACGCCCTTGCCCACTCCGGATTCTCCGGTGATCAGCACAGTGGAATCGATATTTGACAATCTTCGTGTCAGCTGGATCACATTGTACATGGATGGGCTGTTGGCCACGACATCGCTGTAGCCCTCCTGAGCCTTTAGCCCGGAGAGGGTATTTTGAACGCTTTCCAATTCATTCTGCACATTGATCAGCTCCGTTATGTCATGGGTTGTCGTAATGATTTTGCTCATATTGTTATCTGCATCCATAATAGGGATGCCGGTGGTGAGCAGTCTTTTCCCGTCTTTGTTTTCATGGATGGTGCTGACTTCCTTTTTTTGTTCCATCACGATACGTGCAACAGAAGGTGTGAAGATTCCTTCTCGTTCCAGAAAGGATACATGCTTTCCGATGACATCCTTCCGCTTTATTTTATAAAGCTCCTCACTGGCCTTGTTGATCCAAATTGTAAAGCCTTGTGCGTCGTCAATAAAGATGGCATCGCTGATGCTATCCAATATTGGGATCAATTCATCGATCGACAGGACAGATAGGGCAATTTTGCTGTTTGCCATAATTCTTTACTCCTAAATGAATAAATATGTTAAAATGAATAATTATGTTGATATGAAGCAATATGTATAGATCAATCATATAATAGATAGCCAAAATGTTCAATTGATAAATATCGCCGCAACATGCGCAATATTCTGAATTTCAAATTAAAAATTCAAACAAGTAACAAAAATATTGACAAGTCCGGAGTTTGATGGTAACATACTGGAGTAAACAAAGAAGAAGTAGTCCGCTTCTCACCTTATTGGCTGACGCTGTTAGGGTAAATATGAAGAAACATAATCGTTAAGATTGGTTTGTTTTTATGGAAGCGGGTAAAAGAATCCGCTTTTTTTATTATGTAGAACTTTTTTATTATTAGGAGGTGCGAATCATTAGCAAGGAAAATCAGATCAACGAAGAAATTCGTGATAAAGAATTGAGAGTAATCGATAGCGACGGAACACAATTAGGCATCATGAACCTGGATGATGCAATGAATCTGGCAATCGAAAAAAAGCTAGACTTAGTTAATATTGCTCCAACGGCAAAGCCGCCGGTTTGTAAGATTCTTGATTACGGAAAGTACAGGTATGAGCTTCAAAAGAAGGAAAAAGAGGCCAAAAAAAAGCAGAAGATTACACAGGTGAAGGAAATTCGCTTAAGTACCTTTATTGAGGAACATGATCTTACTGTGAAAGCCAATAATGCTATAAAATTCTTGAAGGAAGGCGACAAAGTCAAAGTAAGCCTTCGATTCAAAGGAAGAGAAAAGGATTATGCAAGCAAAGGTCAGGCTGTTATGGCCAAATTTGTTGAGGTCATTTCCGATAATGGCGTTATGGAAAAGAAACCGGAGTTTGAAGGTAGAAGTTTGATTATGATTTTAGCACCAAAACCAACGGATAAGTAACATCCCTAAAAGGGAAGTTGAAACGCCTAGAAGTAAGAGAATTTTCTACACTCGAAAATTTTCTACGGATGCGTTATAACGAGTCAGAAGGAATACTCGATGAATTGTAGGAGGAATTTTTTAAAATGGCAAAAGCAAAAATGAAGTCTCATAGAGGAGCAATGAAACGATTTAAGTTAACCGGCACCGGAAAAGTGAAAAGAAGTAAGGCATACAAGAGCCATATTCTTACAAAGAAAAGTGCGAAGAGAAAAAGAGGTTTGAGAAAAGCCACTCTTCTCAGTAGTGCAGACCTCAAGAGAATTAAATCTGTTTTAAACGTGTAAGGATATAGGAGGTAAGATAAAATGGCAAGAGTTAAAAAAGCATTAAATGCTAAGAAAAAACATAAAAAAATATTAAAGCAGGCAAAAGGCTTCTACGGATTAAAAAGCAAGGTATTTCGATGTGCTAACCCAGCGGTAATGAGAGCACTTCGTTCCGCATTTGTTGGAAGAAAGAATAAGAAAAGAGAATACCGAAGACTTTGGATCGCCAGAATCAATGCCGGCGCAAGAATGAACGGCATCTCATACAGCAAGCTGATGAACGGACTGAAGGTTTCCGGTATCGAAATCAACAGAAAGATGCTTGCAGAAATGGCAGTTTATGATGCTGCTGGTTTTACACAGTTGGCTGAGACAGCGAAGAAAGCTATAAAATAAATTAGGAATCGACATTCACTTTTGACAAAATACCCCCCCCTGACAGCACTATAATCTTTAATTAGATTACAGCAGCGAGGGGGTTTTTTCATGTGGTGATTTATGCGGAGTATCTTTTTCTTGAAAACGCAGTAACAGGAGGAATGATTCTGCTTCTTACAGGAAAAATATCCGGTATACGCTGTAAAAAAAGACTTTTACTATTGGGAAGTATTCTCTGCGGGATCTATTCCTTCATTCTGTTCTGGGATACGCTGAACCCTTTGGTGGCGTTTCTTTCAAAACTCGGGTTTTCTGCTGCTGTCGTTTATGCTGTGTTTTGGCCGAGGAAGCTGCGGCGGTTTGCCAGGATCACTCTGGTTTTCTATCTTGTCAGCTTTGCTATGGGCGGAATTACAATCGGACTGATGTATTTCCTCGGAATTGCGGGAGTTACCCAGAACAGCTCGGTTTATCTGGGCGCCGTGGGATATTTGTATGTACTGCTTGGATGTGCCGTGACTTGGCTGATCTTCAGCTTCTTTGCGGATTTCATCAAAGACAGGATGAGAAAGGAAAGGACTTATGCTGATGTGGAGATATCGATCGGAGGCAAGTCTGTGACCATGAAGGGAATGGTAGATACGGGAAATTTTCTGACAGAGCCGATTAGCGGAAAGCCTGTCATGATTGTATCGGCTGTTGCTGCAAAAAGGTTTCTGCCCGATGAATTCGTTGAGGAGGCAGCGTCCGAAAGAAAGACGCTGCATCTCTCGGATGCGCTGATGAGCAGCAGCTATGCAAGCCGCATCAGGCTGGTACCATTTCGGTCCATCGGAGAGGAAAAAGGGTATTTGATTGGAATACGGCCGGATGGTATCCGGATAGGAATACATAACCAGAAGGGCAGTGACACGGCTTTTACGGCTTCAGAAGGTGCAATCCTTGCGATATACAAGGGAGTATTTTTAGCCGGGGAGTCGGACGAAAACTGCTCCATCCTATTGCACCCAAGTATGATAGAGGGAGGAATCGCTTGCGATGTTTAAGACATTATTTGAAATCACAATTCAGAACGGGAAAAAACTGCGGCTATCGGTCCTGAGGATCAGAGAAAGACTGGTATTGATTGTAAAGGGACATAGACCAGATGAGATTTTTTACATAGGTGGCAGCGATGTACTGCCTCCGCCGCTTGCTCCGGACGAGGAGCGGATCCTATTGGAGCAGCTGGCTTTAAACAACGAGGACGCCAAGACGATTCTGATTGAAAGGAACCTCAGATTGGTAGTCTATATTGCCAAGAAATTCGAAAATGCGGGAGTGAATGTGGAGGACCTGATCTCAATCGGAGCCATTGGCCTGATTAAGGCGGTAAATACCTTTAATCTGGATAAAAATATCAAACTAGCTACCTATGCTTCTCGGTGTATCGAAAATGAAATCCTCATGTATCTGCGCAGAAGCAGCAGAACGAAAAGTGAGGTTTCCTTCGACGAACCATTGAATATCGACTGGGATGGTAACGAATTGCTGCTTTCCGATATTCTGGGAACGGAGAATGACATCGTCTACAATCATATCGAAGAAGAGGTGAACAGGAACCTGCTCGTTTACGCATTAAAAAAGCTGTCGGTTCGTGAAAAGCAAATCATGGAGATGCGATTTGGCCTGATCAGCGGCAGGGAAATGACGCAAAAAGAGGTGGCAGACAAGATGGGTATCTCCCAATCCTATATTTCTAGGCTTGAAAAAAAGATCATCGGGAGACTTCGAAAAGAAATTAAAAAGTTGGGATAGAAAAGTGGATGAGGCGGAATAAAATCATACCCAATTGTTAAGAATAAGGTATACGCGAACGTGCTGCTTAGGGGGGCAAGACAGGAAGCGGAGGTCCTTATTATGGCAAGTAAGGTAGAGATCTGTGGTGTGAATACATCAAAGCTGCCGGTATACAAAGACGTAGAAATGAAAAGAATGATTAATCAGATCAAAGGGGGCGATCATGAGGTAAGAGACGAGTTTATAAAAGGAAATCTGCGATTGGTTTTAAGTGTGATACAGCGTTTTAGCAATAGAGGGGAAAATCCGGATGATTTATTTCAAGTGGGATGCATCGGCCTGATTAAGGCATTAGACAACTTTGATACTTCCCATAACGTCAGGTTTTCAACTTATGCGGTTCCAATGATTATCGGAGAAATCAGGAGGTATTTACGAGACAACAATTCCATTCGAGTAAGTCGGTCCCTTCGGGATACCGCCTACAAAGCACTTCAATCAAAGGAGAAGCTTTCCAGAGAGTTGCAACGTGAACCTACCATTATGGAAATCGCAAAAGATCTGGAGCTGCCTAGAGAGGAAATTGTTTTAGCACTGGATTCCATACAGGATCCCATCTCCCTGTTCGAGCCTGTTTTTCATGACGAGGGGGATGCAATCTATGTGATGGATCAGGTCAAGGATACGAAAAACACCGATGAAAAATGGATGGAAAACATCTCGCTCAAGGAGGCTTTGAAAAAGTTAACCAGCCGGGAAAAGCATATCCTGACCATGCGCTTCTTTGAGGGGAAAACCCAGATGGAGGTTGCGGATGAAATCGGAATCAGCCAGGCGCAAGTCAGCAGACTGGAGAAAAACGCCTTAAAGTATATGAGAAAGTATGTCTGAGCAAAAGGAGTTTATAGAAAACAAAGGAAATATCTCGTTGAGATATTTCCTTTTTTAATTGTGTTTTCTGGCTGAGAATGTCATAATTGTTTCGTATTGAATTAATAATGGAGTGGAAGATGCCACAAAGAGGTTATGATATTGGATAATTTTATTTACAGTTTAAATGCCACGGTGCCTGTCTTTGTGGTCATGCTGGCTGGCTGGATTCTTAGGCAGAAGGGAATGTTAAACGCAAACTTTGTCAATGTTGCTGATCGATTTAACTTTACCGTAACACTTCCGATTCTGCTGTTCCGCGATATTGCATCGATGGACATCATGAAGGATTTTGAACTGAAATTTTTCCTGTTTTGTATGATGGCAACCATCTTATGCTTTGGCATCATTTGGTTTTCAGCGGAGGTATTTCTGAAGGACAAGCGAATGATCGGCAGCTTTGTACAAGGCTCCTTCCGTGGAAGTATGGCCGTACTGGGGATCGCCTTTATTCAAAACATCTATGGAAACGCAGGACTGGCTCCCTTGATGATCGTGGCAGCTGTACCGCTGTATAATGTATTCTCCGTCATTGTGCTGACCATGAAGGGGCAGGACAACGGAGAAATGGATAGGGCTGTCTCGGAAAAAGAGCGGGTCAGATCAGCCTTCATCGGAATCTGCACGAATCCCATTATTTTAGGGATATTTCTCGGGCTGCCTTTTGCGGTTTTTGATTTCGATATGCCGGGAATGGTATTAAAAAGTCTGAATAACTTTGCAAATATGGCGACCCCTCTGGCATTGATCGCTATCGGAGCAGGCTTTGAATTACATAAGGCTTTGGGGAAAATTAATGTTGCAATGGTCGCTTCAGTTATAAAATTAATATTGCAGCCAGCCCTTTTGTTACCCGTTGCAATCATGATGGGCTTTCGGGACCAGGCAATGGTGGCCATATTGATCATGCTTGGCGCACCGTCGACTCCGACCTGTTATATCATGGCAAAGAATATGAATAATGACAGTGTGCTTGCCTCGGGAATTGTTGTGCTGTCAATGCTGATTTCTCCGATCACGATCACCTTATGGATATTTGTCTTAAAAACCATGGCTTATATTTAGGGGCTTCGGAATAAACCTAAATTACTGAAAAGAGAGGTTTCGCCCATGCAGTATATCGATACCTTATGGATCATTATCTGTGCATGCTTCGTCTTCTTTATGCAGGCAGGCTTTATTTGCTATGAGGTTGGCTTTGTCCAAAGCAAGAATGTTATTTCGGTAGCCATTGAAAATTTGCTAACTTTTATGATTACTACCATAGGATTCTGCCTTGTGGGGTTTCCCCTTATGTTTGGAGAAACCTATCGTGGACTGATCGGAAACAGCTTCTGGCACTTTGAGGGAATTTCGGAAGCATCACCCCTAGGCTATGCCTTTGTCTTTTTTGAATTGATGTTTGCGGCGACCGCCGTTACCATTTTTGCCGGTTCCATGTCGGAAAGAACCAAACTGTTTCCTTTACAGATTGCAGCGATCATCAGTGCGGTCGTCATCTTTCCGATCTATGGTCATTGGGTATGGGGCGGAATATTCCTGAAACAGGATACATGGCTTTCCTATTTGGGTTTTATCGATTTCGCTGGGGCCACTGTTGTTCATACCACTGCCGGATTTATCGCTTTGGCAGGTCTGATTGTTGTCGGCAAAAGAAATAAACCGAAAAGCGGCAGATCAAATATACCGTTTGCGGCACTCGGAGTCTTTATTCTGTGGTTTGCCTGGTTCGGCTTCAATGGGGGAAGTATCTTGGCTTTTAATGATAAGGTGGGACTGATCCTATTCAATACAAATCTCGCCGCCGCATCGGGAATGCTGGGAGCACTTGCTATGAACCTTCTTCTTTCAAGGAATGGAGGATACCTGATCTCCATCTTTAACGGGGTTCTGGGAGGTTTGGTTGCGATTACTGCCGCGTCTTACTATCTCGAACCACTGGCGGCTCTGATGATTGGCCTTCTTTCTGGGATGATCGTCGATCTATCTAGCTATTTGCTGGACAAGACCGGAATTGATGATGCCGTGGGCGCAGTACCCATTCACTTGTTCGGAGGAATGGCGGGTACCTTACTGCTTCCGTTTTTTATGAGTGAGGAATTGCTGCACACAGGAGATCGGTTCAGTCAATTTCTTGTACAGCTTCTTGGCCTGTTTGTGAATTTCTGCTGGGCTTTCGGAGTTGCGTTTATCATGTTTAAAATCATTGATAGAACATTCGGCTTGAGAGTAACGGTGGAGGAGGAAGAAAAAGGACTCAATATTGTGGAGTTTTCCGATATCTATTCCTGGGAAAAATATATGGAAATCAGCGGTTATGAAAGAGAAATCAACGATAAGAATGATCTGCTTCGAAAACAGGCTCGTCTTCTGACGGTAACGGAAGAGCAGGAAAAGGCAAAGCTTGCGAGAGATCTTCATGATGGAGTAGGGCAAAGCCTGGCTGCATTGAAGCTGATACTTGGTATCACCAAGAAGAATTTAGAAGGCTCAAAGACTCATCCAGATCAGGAAAAGCTGATTCAAAGCACGGATAAGGCAGTGACCCTTGCCGAAAACTCCATTAATGAAATAAGAAATGTTTTAAATAACTTAAAGCCGGAACCGCTAACGGAAAACGGGCTCACGAGCGGGCTGACTGCCATGGCGGAAGGAATCAATCAGACAGGTACCTTGAATTGTGCGCTTCAAATAAAAAGGCCTATGCCGCATTTTGATGAAACTGTTACCTTAAATATTTACCGCGTCATGCAGGAAGCAATCACAAATGTCGTAAAGCATGCCAATGCAAAGAAGGTTGATATTATTGCAGGTGAATCAAGGGATGACCGCATTTATGATTTTCAGGTCGTGGACGACGGGATTGGTTTTTCAACGGAAAAGGAAGGATGCGGAGTTGGAATTCCGTCCATGGCTGACAGAGTGAAAATGCTGGGCGGAACATTTTATATAGACACTGCGGAAGGAAAAGGAACCAAAATTGTTGTGGAGGTGCCGATAACAGATGAATGAGAAAATAAAAATCCACCTTGCTGATGATCATAAAATACTTAGAGAATCTTTGAATATTCTGCTCAGTCAGGAAGAGGACATAGAAGTGGTTGGAGAGTCAGAGGATGGCTTGGCGGTTGAGGCAGGACTCAGAAAAACAGCCGCAGATATTCTGATCCTGGATATTTCCATGCCAAAGAGAAGCGGTTTGGATGTTGCAAAAAATATGATGAAAGAGTATCCTGAGCTGAAAATCATCTTTCTTACGATGCATAAAAGTGAGGAGATCCTGGCGGAAGCATTTGAAAGTGGAGCCAAGGGTTATGTGTTAAAGGAAAATGCTTTTGAAGAGCTGATCAAGGCAATCCATGCAGTGAAAGACGGGAAAGTGTACGTATCTTCAGAGCTTGCCCCCACCCTGCTGCATGGCTTTCTCTCTCATGAGAGAAGGGGGAACGATCTTTCCGTTCGGGAGCGCGAAATTTTAAAGCTGTTGGCAGAGGGCTACAGCAATAAAGAAATCTCCGATATGCTCATTATCTCGATCAAGACAGTTGAAACCCATCGTGCCAATATCATGCGGAAAAATAAATTCAAAAACATTACCGAACTGGTACTGTATGCAGCCAGGAATCATCTCATCGAACTATAAAGAGAATAAAGGATTTCCCTGATAAAAATAGGGGTTTTGTGGTATTTCCACAAAGCCTTTATTTTTTTATGATCATTACAGAAGGTGATATTGCCGGAATAATAAAAAGTTTTCGGCTAATATGGCTGTAGGTATTTATTTTTTTTAATTTGAAGGGAGTGACTGAAATGGTTAACAGCGGAGATACCGCATTTATCATTATTTGTGCAGCTTTAGTATGCCTCATGACTCCGGGACTTGCGTTTTTTTATGGTGGTTTGGTATCAAGAAAGAATGTATTGACCATCATGATGCAAAGCTTTATCTCAATGGGAGTTGTAACCATCATTTGGGTTCTGGTCGGATTCTCAATGGCCTTTGGCCCGGATATCGGCGGAATCATCGGCGGAATGAAATATGCATTTTTGCAAGGCGTAGGAATGGATCCAAATTCAACCTATGGAGCAACCATTCCATTTCTGACATTTTTCAGCTATCAGCAGATGTTTGCAATTATTACTCCTGCTTTGATCACAGGTGCGTTTGCCGACAGAGTCAATTTTAAGAGCTATTTGATTTTTCTCGTCGCATGGAGCTTTTTGATTTATATTCCTCTTGCCCATTGGGTATGGGGCGGCGGATTTTTACAGCAGATTGGCGTAGTTGATTTCGCAGGCGGAATCGTAGTTCATGCCAGCGCAGGACTCGCGGCTTTAGCCTCTGTTCTGTTTGTAGGAAAGAGAAATCTAACGGATGACCAGAAAGAACCACATAATATCACTTATGTCGCATTAGGAACCGGTTTGCTTTGGTTTGGATGGTTTGGATTCAATGCTGGCGGAGCATTGGGAGCCAATGGGGTAGCTGCCATCGCCTTTATCAACACGGATATTGCTGCTTCTGTAGCAATGATCACATGGTTGGCTATTTCATGGGTAAGAGAGAAAAAACCAAGCTTTGTCGGAGCCTTGACCGGAGCAGTTGCAGGCCTGGCAACGATTACACCTGCGGCAGGATTTATCCAGCCTTGGGCTGCCGTTGTAATCGGATTGGCGTCCGGAGCGATCTGTTACTATGCAGTTCAGCTTCGAATCAAATTGGACTGGGATGATGCGCTCGATGTCTGGGGCGTACATGGTGTCGGTGGGATACTTGGGAGCATTTTGGTCGGAGTATTTGCCGTAGAATCCGTCAATGGAGTCAACGGACTGATTGCCGGTGATGTTCATCAATTTCTGGTGCAGCTCGCAGGTGTTGCAATCGCATCAATCTATGCCTTTATCGTCACGTTACTGATCTTAAAGGTAGTTAATATTTTCGTTCCGGTCCGCGTATCGGAAGCAGAGGAAAAAGAAGGCCTGGATGTCTGTATCCACAAAGAAGTTGCATACCATATCTAAGATATGATTAATGCATAGAACCCTATAGCTCAATATTGTCTAACAACAAGTGAAAAAGTATGTCCAAAAGGGCATACTTTTTCATTTCGAGGCATAAATATAAAGCGGGGCACACAGAAGGAGATAAAGGGGGATCAAGAGAAATGATAAGTACGCAAGACTTGAGGAACAAGGAAGTCATCAATATCTTTGACGGGAAAAGTCTAGGCTATGTTTATGATATTGAGGTAAACCTGGAAAAAGGAATCATAGAAGGTATTATTGTTCCTGCTCAGCGAAGTTTTTTCAGCTTTTTCGGGCGTGGAGGCAATGATTATGTGATCAAATGGAAAGATATCAAGCGAATCGGCGATGATGTGATTCTGGTGGATGTGGCGGGAATATTTGAGACGGATAACGGCTATGAAAGAAATCATATGACAAGATCCGTAGGATATGACAGCTTCGAGGAGGATCGGAAGCGGAATGGTGACTGAATCAGTCTCCGCTGCCTGGAATAGGAATTAATAATCCTTGCATAAGCCACAATATATAGGTAAAATAAACACATAATGTAATAGCAATTGTATAGGCCTAAGCTCTTATCGTGTAATGGAGGGGATAATATGAGATGCCCATTTTGTGAAAATCTGGATACCAGAGTAATTGATTCAAGGCCGACGGAAGAAGGACATGCTATCAGACGCAGACGGGAATGCGACAGCTGCAATAAACGTTTTACCACCTATGAAAAGGTTGAAGAGATGATCTTTATGGTGATCAAAAAAGACGGTAGCCGAGAGGCTTTTGACAGAAGCAAGGTGATGAACGGTATCATCAAGGCTTGTGAGAAAAGACCCGTGCCAATTGCGGATATTGAAAAAATAGTAGACGACATTGAACGCGGACTAAACAATATGATGGAAAAAGAAGTGGAAAGTAAGCTGATTGGAGAAGTCATTATGGAGCATCTCAAGGGCTTGGATGAAGTCGCCTATGTGAGATTTGCTTCCGTTTACCGTCAGTTCAAGGACGTGAATACCTTTGTTGCGGAGATTGAAAAGCTGCTGGGAAAGGAAAAGACGGATGGACAATAGAATAAGGATTGCCATTGACGGTCCTTCCGGAGCCGGGAAAAGTACCATTGCGAAGCGAGTTGCAAAGCTGCTGGGAATCGACTATATTGACACGGGAGCGATGTACCGCGCCATTGGCTATAAGATTCTGCAAAACCGGATTGGACTGATGGATAAGGAAGCACTACAGCTTCTTCTTGCGAAGACGGAAATCGATTTTACTGCCGGAAACATTGTATTAGACGGTGAAATTGTGAATGATAAAATCAGAACGCCCGAGATATCGAAAATGGCATCCGATGCATCTGCATTGCCTGAGGTTCGGGAAAAGCTTGTCGCACTGCAGAGGAAAATGGGACAGGCCAAGAGCGTGGTCATGGATGGAAGGGATATCGGTACCAACGTATTGACGGATGCGGAGTATAAATTCTTTATGACTGCTTCCTCAGCCGAACGGGCAAATCGAAGGTGGCTGGAGCTCTCGGAGAAAGGTGAGTCCGCAGACCTGGCACAGGTAGAAGCGGACATTATCCAAAGAGATCATAACGATTCTACAAGAGCACTTAATCCGCTGAAAAAGGCCGAGGATGCTATGGAACTGGATACGACAGGGATGACCATAGAAGAAGTAACACAGAAAATACTGGAGGTAATCAAATGGCAATCGTAAGACCCTTTCGCGCGGTAAGACCGGCGAAGGATTTTGCAGATAAGGTAATCTCTCTGCCTTATGATGTAATGAACAGAGAGGAAGCGGCGAAAATGGCCGAGGAGAATCCATATAGCTTTCTACATATCTGCAGATCGGAGATCGATCTTCCCAATGTAGAAAATCCGTATTCGGAGCAGGTTTATGAGAAAGCAAGGAAAAATATTGACGACTTTCTAATCAATGAGATATTAATCCGTGAGGAACAGCCGCTGCTGTACATCTACAAACAGGAAATGGACGGACGTTCTCAGGTTGGTATTGTAGGCTGTGTTTCTATAGATGAATACCTGAATAATACAATTAAAAAGCATGAATTTACAAGAGTGGAAAAAGAACTGGATCGCATCAACCACTTTGACCGATGCAATACAAATACGGAACCCGTATTTTTGACCTATCGCGATGAGAAGAGACTGCGTACGCTGATTGAAGGCTGGATGAACGGCCATACACCGGAATATGAATTTAAGACAGGGGATGAGATTGGCCATGCACTTTGGCCAATTACCGATCTGAACGTAATCGACTCACTGACAGCCCTGTTTCATGAAATCGATTCCCTCTATATCGCAGATGGACATCATCGTTCCGCCTCTGCTGTAAAGGTTGGACAGAAACGCAGGGAAGCGAATCCGGGTTATACGGGGGAAGAGGAGTTCAATTACTTTATGGCGGTCATCTTCCCAGATGTTGATCTAAGAATATTTGACTATAATCGGGTTGTGAAGGATTTGAATGGCCTTTCCCGGGAAGAATTTCTTCAAAAGGTTGCTGAAAAATTCTTCGTTGAGCCGGCGGAAAACAGTCCATACCGGCCAGAAGAAAAGCATTGCTTCGGGATGTATTTGAAGGACCAATGGTACAAGCTGACTGCGAAACCCGAGATCGTCTGTGATGAAGACGTCATCAAATGCCTCGACGTTTCGATTCTTCAGGAAAATCTGCTTCAGCCAATCCTCGGGATCGATGATCCGCGAACCGATAAGCGCATCGATTTTGTAGGCGGGATCCGAGGTCTGGGAGAGCTGGAAGGTCGAGTGGCACACGATATGAACGTAGCATTTGCACTTTATCCCGTTTCGATCTCGGATTTGCTGGCGGTATCCGATAAGGATATGGTTATGCCGCCGAAATCCACATGGTTCGAGCCGAAGCTTGGCAGCGGTTTGTTTATGCACGAACTGTAAACGCGAAGGAAATAAGTATAAAAACCCTCTGACTATGGGAAAATAGTTTCAGGGGGTTTTTTAACATGAAGAAAAGACTAATCGTGCTTATGATCGGTTTTGCCATTCTGCTTTTGGTATTAACGGCCAGACTGACACAGATACAAATATTGGAAAGTGAAAAATACGCCTCTGTGAGTGCGAAACAACAGCGAATAACCCTAAACGGTGAGGATACCAGAGGAACGATATTCGACAGAAATGGAAACCGTCTCACGGGTGCCGATGAAAGCTATATTTACATCCTGAAGAAGGATGCGATGGACGCTACCGCTGCTAGGATTTTTCAGGTGATTGGTGCGGAAAAGGTTGAGAACGAAAACAAGAGGTATCTGGTTTATCGCAGCGGCATATTCAGCGAAGAAGCGGCGTATATGCTGAAGCGTGATTATAATGCATTTATCATCAAAGGGGCGACCCGTTATGAGGAGGATCAGCCTGCGGTTCATTTTGTCGGATATATCAATGAGACAGACGGCACCGGAGCATCCGGTATCGAGAAGGAGTTCAACAACATTTTATCCAGGAAGCAAAAGGTCGTGTATGCCTCAGTTGACGGGAAACGTATGATCATACCGGGGCTGGGAATTTCAAGCAAGGTTGAAAATCCGGATTGCGGCGTCATTACTACACTGGATCTCAAGATACAAAAAAAAGCGGAACAGGTATTGAAGGATTCCGGTTACAGCGGCTCCATTCTTGTAGTGGATGCCAAAAACGGTGAGGTATTGGCCGGGGCCAGCGCTCCTTCCTACCAGCCTACACGCGTGGCAGAATATCTTGACAGCAGCAATGAGGAATTTATAAACAAGGCAACCCAAAGCCTGTATCCGCCAGGCTCTATCTTTAAAATTATTGTTGCCGCTGCAGCGTTAGAAAAAGACGCCGTTAACAAAGATACAATATTTCACTGCAAAGGCTTTGAAGAAATCAACGGAATCAGAATAAACTGTTCAAAGGAAGAGGGACATGGAGAGGTCAACTTCAGAGATGCCTTTGCAAAATCCTGTAATTCTGCGTTTATTCAACTCGGTGCGCTAACCGGCGGAGAAGAGATCCTGAAAATGGCAAAAGCGTTCGGAGTGGGAGAAAGAGCATTTCAGGGCAGGATAGAGGAGAAAACCGGCTTACTCCCAGGGACACAGGACATACAGGGAGCAGGGATCGGAAATCTGTCTATCGGACAGGGCAAGCTGCTGATCACACCGGCCCAGGCATCCAGAATCACGGCTATTATTGCTTCGGGAGGAGTCGATCATGGTCTGTCGCTGATCAAGGGAACCACAGAGGGGGGCGAAACCGAATATCTGGAAAAGAAGCCCGGCCAACGGGTATTAAAGAAAGAAACGGCAGAGCTCATCCGTGATTTGATGGTTGACACCGTGAATTATGGAACTGCAAACAACTTGTCGTGTGGGGGAGTAACGATTGCAGGGAAGACCGGTTCAGCAGAAGCGTCCTACCATGGAGAACTGGTAGTACACGGCTGGTTTACCGGATTCTTCCCTGCTGAAGAACCTGAATATGTAATTACCGTTTTTGTTGAGTCGGGAGGCTCAGGAAGAGGCTCGGCAGTTCCTCTGTTTCGTCAGATGGTAGAATACCTCAATTAAAGTTCATATTCTTCGGAAAAGGCATCTTTCAATTTCAAGATGGCCTTTTTTTCAATCCTTGAGACATATGAGCGCGAAATACCAAGCTCCTTTGCCACCTCCCTTTGCGTCTTGGCATTTTCTCCTGCAAGCCCGAAGCGTTTAATAATCACCATCCTTTCTCTGTCCTTCAGGAGATGATAGATCGCATCATGAAGCTTTTTTACCTGCATTTTGTTATCGATATCGTCGATGATGGCATCGGTATCCGTGCCGAGAATATCGTTGAAATTGATTTCGTTACCATCCTTATCCGTACCCACGGGATCATTCAGGGATATTTCGATTTTGGTTTTCTTTGTTGTCCGGATATTCATAAGGATTTCATTTTCAATGCATTTTGCAGCATAGGTGGCAAGTCGGACACTCTTATTTCTGTTATAGGTATTGACGGATTTAATCAGTCCAATGGTGCCGATGGAGATTAGATCATCCGGATTTTTCCCCGTATTCGCGTATTTCTTCGCAATATGAGCTACCAATCTTAAATTTCGTTCTACGAGGATATTCTTCGCGTCCATATCCCCCTGCTCGTAAAGAGAAAGGTAATAGGCTTCTTCGGTGTCTGTCAACGGCTGCGGGAAGGAATTCCCCATTGAGACATAAGAGGATAGTAAAACGAGAGGATTCGATAAAAGCAGGGATGTGAGTATCAATGATATGCTCATATACATAAACCCCTTTCCGTGGATATCAAATGTGTTAGAAGTATATGCAATGAGACGGTGAATAGTGCCTGTCAGACTGAAAAGAGGACAGTTAGACCTGTCTCTTTATGACATAAATAAGCGCCTTCCAGGGGTATTCTCTTGGAAACCGCCATCTTTAAATACTGCGCATTAAGATGGGAACAGGTTTCACGGTTTCTTTTGAGAATACCCACGGAGAGGCGCTGTCATAATTCATTACAAAAGACAGGTCGCCGCTGTTCTATATAGCGATTTCCGGCCAGTTTTTTTCCAATTTTGTTTTGATTTCTCCCCAGGGAAAACCGATGACATTGTCATAGTTTCCGATGATATGGGTAACATATTTTCCCCATGTGCCCTGGATTGCGTAGCTTCCCGCCTTGTCCCACGGCTCGTCGGTATTAATATAACTCAAGATTTCATCATCTCTGTAG